>OLLL01000191.1_pt1 | contig 31321 bp, 15 predicted proteins | sample 1604541 | NCBI WGS metagenome assembly OLLL01 (sample SAMEA104055722, study PRJEB20765) | soil metagenome | isolation source: soil
ACTATCGGTGACCTAAGCAATTATTCAGGGTTTACAGATACTACAAACAATATACAATGGGCCCCTGTAGACCGCTTTCATACTGATAAGATCAACTATGGCGGAATTATTTTTACGAAAGCATCTGATATTTCAGGTACAACTAATGAAATTATTACTGCAACATTACCTGCTTCAATTGGTGGCGGTACATTACAAGGAACTGTAAACGTAGGTGCTGAGTGGAACAAAGAGCACGGCAGCACACTGGTTACTTTGGTCCCTAATACCGGGCCGGGATTTGAGAAAAAAGATGATCTGATAAACGTGCTTTTTGTGGGTGATGGCTTCAAGGACCAATCGGCAGAATTTAATGGTGCTATAAGCCAGTTTGTAAATGCATTAAAAACGGAAGCCGGTTTCAGGCCTTATGACCTACTTTTGCCATCCATGAATTTTTGGTCAGCTTACGTTGATTCACCCGATACTGGGATTTCTATTTTAAGTGAAGTATATGTTAGCGATCCGGGTGCCATGATGGTATCCGAAGTCCCTTTACCCAAAAAACCACCGGCAACAGCACCTGTTGCCAACTCTGCAAACTGGGATATTAGTGACCTTATCTATTATGTGGGCTTGCCTGTTGCAAAACACGATAAGGCCGCGGCAGCACCTCTCACTAATAATGACATTGTTGTGAACTGGGCCGATAATATTAAATTAAATGCTGTTGCTGCAACCAATACTGCAATTTTCAATGCCATTCCGGGTCATATAATTGATAACTGGAGGGAGTTTGCAAACAGAAGGTTGTTGAATGAAAAAAATTCCCTGTTCGGAATTAAAACAGGCATCAAACCAACTGCCGAAATAGAACCAGGTGCTACTTCCACCCTCATTGAAACCAACTCTCGTCGCTTTGACAGGGGCAGTAGTATGAATGGCTTTTTCTCATCCTTAAAAGATGCTGCGCTTAATTCCTTTAATGGCATCTGGAATACTATACCTGGCAGCTCCCCTCCCAAAGATTATGACCTGGTGATCATGCTGCTTAATTCCAACTGCGGCCGCGAGAATAATACTTATGGTTTACTTTATACAAAGCTAAATGATATGGTAGAAATGGATATAAAGGATATTCCCTGTAGCCAGGATGGGACTATTGCGCCATTACCGGCTCCCAGCCCGGCTCCTTCTGCACTTAATATTGTACCAGTTCCCATTAATGCTCATAGTCCGCTACCACTAAGTGCCAAGTTAATATTAGGGCATGAATTATCACATTCCTTTGGGTTGGGAGATGAGTATGCAGAAAGTTCTGTAAAAAATAAGACGGATTATTTTTATCAATTCCCAAAACTTCCAATGAATCCAACATTGGAGATAGACGGGTATGCGAACCTTGTATCCGATTCAGATGTTAGAAATGGAGATGGACGTATTGATTCTAGTAAAATAAAATGGAGATGGCACCGGATCGCAAAAGCAGGAGTGGTTCTTCATCCAATAGTGGACAATGGCAACAATACGTTTACCTTGACCATGAATGCGGGTCATGCCAAAACATTCCTTGACAATGACCTGGTAATGCTCCGGCTTAGATTACCCGTAGGATTTACATCGGATGAAATGACCGTTTCGGCATACAATGCTGCTGCACATTCTGTTGATGTAACACCAAGTGCCGGATCACTGATAACGATCAATATTCTGAGGATGTTCTTTTATGGAAGCTCACTTGTTGAAGCTGGAGCTATTGCACCAGGTGCAGTGCCAAAGACCTCTTCAGTGAGTGGGCCGATCACCGACCTCGGTGGCAATACATTCCGGATTATTTTACGGGAAGGAGCTCTTAAATACAATAACGGACAAAAAGTGAAGCTACGGCTGATCGATCCTTCCCATTTTGTTACCAACCACTTCATAAGCCAGGAATTGAGAGTTTCCGGCGTCCCGGTTGGAGATACTATAATTGTAAAGCCCGATGCCGGAACTATATTATTTGATCTCATAAAACAATTTTTACCCGGTTCGGTTTTATATAGCCCGGTACCGGCCAATCATGCTTATGCCAGTGCAGCTTATAAATATTCGGAGCTTGTTTCTAAAACGGTTTATGATCTGATGGATAATGGTACGCCACTGACCATTAATCCTCCTGAGATTGATGCTTCTGAAAGGCAGATAAATATTCGTTATGACGCTATAAAGACTGCGTTAGCTGCACTGCCTGCCGGATCTACGGGCCCTGAATTTATAGGGATTGATTATGGAAATATTAGTAAGGAACGAATTGTTGGCTTGTATGCCGGAGGGGCCCGGTTCCATGCCGGGGTCCATCATCCTACCGGTTTTTGTGTTATGCGCAATCAGTTTTATGCAATGGCTGAATTTTGTTCCGTTTGTCAGTACATTATGGTAGATATTATTGATCCAAGTAAACACCCTGATATTGACGCAAGGCATATCGGGCATTATTATCCTCTCGCATGAGTAATACACTACAGGATATAGGACGTCATCTTACACTGGCTATAAAGCCACTGGATGATGCATTGAGGGATAATACCAAATTCCGTCAACTCATTTACCGGCTTGGTTGGAATGTGAATGCAGTGCCTCCTGCATATTTAACCGTTGCCGATAAAGTTTCGCAGGCCGTTGAAAAACTAAATGCAATGCTTTCATCCGGAACAGATCCGCAGTTGCAGGACATTATTCAGCTGGTGGAAAAAGTAAAAGATGCATACGATGCGATCAATTCTATTTCACAGGCCCCTCCCGAAATAACTGACCCGGCAAGCTTTATTGAAGAAATTACAGAACGGCTTTTCGAGCTTTTACTTACCGATTACCTGGCAGCTGAAACTCCCGGAGCATATGGCATTTTAGTTTCCCTGCAAATTATCCAACAGGTAAATGTAAATGCAACGGCAGATCGTCCTGCTTTCATGTATAAAAAAATACAATGGGACCAGATACCTGAGATCATCAAAAATCCTTCACTCATCATTCAAAGGATATACGGATGGAATACGGATAAATTGATGTTTGATAACATCATAGGAGATCTGTACCAGATCCTTTTTGCCGTTCGGTTACCGATTTATATTACGCAGATGTCTGACGACTTGCAAAGACGATTTTATAATCTTTCCGAAGACGCCTATTTGCCCCTGAGGAAAATGCTGAAAATTCCTTATTACGATGTTGAGATAGCTGGAAGTTTTTACGAATTGGCATTTGCCTTGCTTGAGCTTCCTGCGGACGGCGCTTCCAAGCCGGGACTGATCCTGCAGCCTATTTTTCCAAGAAACCTGAGTACGGAAATCGCTTTAAGCGATACAACCACATTAAAATTTATTGCTGATACGAATGTACTGGATACATTCGGATTGCTGATCAGGCCCGATGGAATTTCAGTGCGGTTTCCTAATAGTGCAGGAACAACCATTACCGCAAGTGCCGGGATAAGGTTTACTTATGCGCCTCCAGTGGCGAAAACAATATTGGGTGATTCATCTGCAACCCACCTGGCATTGAGCGGCATTGACGCAGGATTATCTATCAATTCTGTTAACGATACATTTGAGGTTGTATTGGATGCTGAATTGAACGGGCTGGCACTTGTGCTACAGGCATCGGAAGGTGATTCATTTTTAAGCTCATTACTGGGCGATAATCCGCAATCACTCAACCTGCCACTCGGGTTCGAATGGTCAAGTATAAGCGGAATTTCTTTCAAAGGCAGCAGTGGGTTTGTGGTCGAGCTTTATCCTCACCTGCAATTAGGCCCGGTAAATATTGATGCGCTACAGGTCCGTCTGTATGCTCCCTTGTCTTCTTCTGATCCTGAAATCAAACTTGAAATCGGAGCGGATATAAGTGCCGTACTTGGCCCATTACAGCTTACAATCAATGGTATTGGATTTGAATTAAATGCAACTTTTAACGGTGGGAATTACGGTCCGTTCGAATTGTCTACCGGATTCAAGCCCCCAACAGGCGTTGGTATTTCTATTGACACTGCAGGTTTATCCGGTGGCGGTTTCCTAAGCTTCGATCCGGATAAGGGAGAATATTTTGGTGCCATCGAGCTAACATTCCAGGACCTGATCTCATTGAAAGCGGTTGGAATCATCAATACCAAAATGCCCGACGGAAGCAAAGGCTTTGCCATGCTTATACTGATTACAGCTGAGTTCACTCCTATTCAATTGGGCTTTGGATTTACACTTAGCGGTGTGGGCGGATTGCTTGGGGTTAATCGCAGCACCAATATTGCTGCGCTTAAATCGGGTGTAAAAACTGGCGCGGTAAATAATATTTTATTTCCTCCTGATGTGGTTGCAAACATCACCACCATTATCAGCGACCTAACAACTATTTTCCCGGTCACGCAGGATCATTTCCTGATTGCACCCATGGCAAAGATCAATTGGGGTACTCCCATCCTGATCTCGCTTGAGATGGGAATCATCATCGACATTCCATCCCCGCAGCTGGTGATCCTTGGAGTGTTAAAGTGCATCCTTCCCGACGAAAAAACCGCCGTGCTTTCACTACAGGTTAATTTTGCCGGAGGAATTGATTTTAACCAGGGACTCATTTGGTTTGATGCCAGCTTGTTCGATTCAAAAATTCTAACATTCACCCTTACCGGTGACATGGCATTGCGGATCGGTTGGAAAAATCCACAATTTATTCTTTCAGTAGGAGGTTTTCATCCGGCCTTCAAAGAAGTTCCGTCCGATCTTACCGGCATGAAAAGGCTGAGCCTTTCTCTTCTTTCCGGTGATAACCCAAGGATCAATGCACAAATTTATTTTGCTGTTACATCCAATACCGTACAATCAGGAGCCAAAGTGGAATTGTATGCGGAAGCATGCGGCTTTAATATTTATGGCTTTCTCGGATACGATTTGTTAGTGCAATTCAGCCCCTTTAATTTTATTGCAGATATTTATGCAGGCCTTGCTTTACGGGCAGGCACAAGCGAAATTGCAGGAATAAGCGTGCATTGCACTCTTTCCGGGCCAACACCGTGGCACGTAAAAGGGGATGCAAGTTTTTCCATCCTGTTTTTCTCAATCAGTATTGGATTTAATGTCACATGGGGAGAAAATGCTCCTTCACAACCAGTAGAAACTGCGGACGTACTTCAATTAATGGAGGATGCGCTTAATGACGACCGCAACTGGAAAGCTGCAGTTCCTGCAAACACCAGCATGAGTGTGACGCTGAAAAAAATTGAGCTCGAAGATGATCAGGTTATCGTTCATCCCTTTGGTGTGCTTTCTGCCAGCCAAAAAGTTGTACCGCTTGGAATTACACTGGATAAGTTCGGAAATAAAATTCCATTAGCAGATAAGAACTTCAAGCTCACGTACAGCGCAGGGGCATCAACTAATGTGCAGGAAGAATTTGCAATTGCTAATTTTCAGAAACTAAGCGACAGTGATAAATTATCACGCCCGTCGTTTTCTGAAATGAACAGCGGCTTGTCTTTTTCCGCCACAGATAGCAGCCTTACAGGTTTTAGCATCAATAAAGATGTGGATTATGAATTCAGCTATGCAGGAAGGAAGCTTCCCGCGGGTATACTTTCAACTCACAAAATGTTTACAGGAATGTTTGATGTGCTGGAGAAAGGAAACATTATTTATAAAAACACTTTTGCAGCAACTAACAAGATCTCAACGAATGGCCCTGCTGAAGTGATCAACAATAAACCGGGCTTTGCGGTCGTGAATACCGACACCCTCGAGCTTCATGCCTCCGGATATTCTGCCGATACAGAAGCCGGCGCTTACGAAATGTATACTTCTTTATTAAAAGCAAGCCCCTCCCTGAAAGGGAAGATCCAGGTTGTTTCCAGTCTTGAACTAAACTAATTACTATTTACTATGAGCCTCACCGTCGCAAAATATACTTTCAGTTCCTGGCTCAGGAAAGGATTAGGTAATAATATAAGCCATACCGATAACCTTGGTACCGGCACCGGCACATCTGTAGAAAAAGAACGTACGAAAGTAAGCTTTGATATAAGCATTACTACCGACATCAATACGCGCGATGTACAAAAGGATTTCGAGCTGATCGGCCCGGGCGACATCATCGGAATAAATTCAAAGATGATTGTGCGCACAGAGCCTAAAACCTGGGTAACCAATTTTGAGCCGAACTATCTTGCTTTTATTGAATTTTACGAGGAGGATTTTATCTGGCGTTACACCCCTGCAAAAGCATCGGGTGAGAGGCTAAGGCCCTGGGTAGCATTATTTGTGCTGAAGGAAAACGATAACCAGGATTTGGCCGAGTTTGAAAAAGACGACAAGCGATTGCCATTACCGGTGATCAAAATAAAGAAAGGTGATTCGCTACCGCCACCTACGCAAAACTGGTCCTGGGGGCATGTGCATATCAATGATTCATTTACTTCTGCAACCGACTTCGAACGTTTTCTTCAGTCGCTGCATAACCCCGACGATCCAAATGCAGATAAGATCATCAGCCGTTTGGTATGCCCGCGTAAACTTGAACCCAATACAGCCTATCGTGCTTTTGTTGTTCCTGCTTTTGAAACCGGAAGGCTGGGAGGCCTTGGATTAAGCACAACAGATACGGATGCGCAACAACCTTCCTGGGATGGCACAACGGATAATGTTGAATTTCCTGTTTATTATGATTGGTTTTTCAGGACCGGCGACAACGAAGATTTCGAATCGCTGGTAAAACTTCTTCAGCCACGCGCCATGGATGAAAAAGTAGGCATCCGGGAAATGGATGGTTCGCAGCCGGGTTTTGGAATGAACACAGGAACAGATCTTGGCCAGATATTTCCGGTTACGGAAAATCAAACAGTCATTGGCCTTGAAGGAGCACTAAAATCACCCAATACTAAAAGCAGACCGGAGAATATTGATACCGCAAAACCTTTTTTCGCAGAGCTGCAATCCATCCTCAATTTTCCGGCGGAGCTGATTAAGGATTCAAATACATCCCTTGATCCGGTTGTATGCCCCCCGATCTACGGAGAGAATCATGCCCTGCAGCATGAGATAGACAAGGGTGCAGGCGGATGGCTGAACCAATTGAATAAAGATCCGAGAAACCGTGTACCGGGAGGGTTTGGTACACAAGCAATCCAGGGGAACCAGGAAGATTACATGGCGCGTGCCTGGAAACAGGTGGAAAAAATCCTTGAAGCCAATAAAAAAATTCTGTTTACTTCATTCGCAATGGTATTTACAAGTACCATAAAAAATAATTTTATCGCTAAGCTGACACCTGAAAAATTACTCACCTTCGCTTCGCTGATCACAAAAAAAGTAAAAGGCTCTCCTACCACGCTTCATTATCAGCTTCAAAAAAGTAATATTCCAACTGCATCTGTAAGTGTTGCATTCAGGCGCATCATAAGGCCGCGGGGAGCTTACTTCAAAAAAATGCAGAAAGCTGATCCGGGTTTTGATCATAGCACACTGCTCAAAAAACTAAATGCGCGTGAAGTGAGCGCCGCACCTCCCAAGCAAACACCTGAAAATATTATTACGGACCAGGGATTAGCAAGTCAGCTGCCCGGAGCTAAATTACCTGCCTGGCTGAAATTGCTGATCAAAAATCGTTTGTGGGCATTAGTAATTGCATTGGGAATACTGCTGCTGATTGCTTTCATTGCCGGTGCATGGATTATTTGCGCGATCCTGGCCCTTGCTGTTATCGCATTGTATTTTTATGCGGGAAAACTGGAAAATGAAATTGAAACAGGCATTGCGCTTACCGATCCTTCCACCCTGCGGCAAACGATTTTGAACACCCCTCAGCGTCCTGCATTTCATTTTACTGAAACTGATCCTGTTGTTTCTCCTTTAATAGGAAAAGCAAGCGGAACAACTGTTGCTCAAAATGCGGATGGTACTTCCTCATCCGTAAAAGCAATACATTTTACAACCGCTTCTTATTATACTCCTTCTTCCACCAGTCCCGGAGCTGATAGCATTGAAGCAGCCAATTTCAGAAATGCAGCTCTTACGCTCAGTAATCGTTTGGTCATCACAGCGCCTGTTGAAGAGCTTATGCCATTTAATATTGATAATGCCAATGTAAAACTTCAGGATGCCCTGGACCCGCGCATCACTTTTCCGAAACAACTTGCTGCTATTGTACATTTTTCATTCAATCCCGAATTTTTAAAGAATCCTGAAAACCTTGTCCCGGCTATGGCCTACCCGGATTTTGAAGATCCGATGTACGAGAAGCTGCGTGATATTTCTTCCGAATTACTGATTCCGAACCTCAGTCTTATTCCTCAAAACACGATCTCACTTTTGGTTACCAACCCGGTTTTTATCGAATCCTACATGGTTGGGCTTAACAATGAATTCGGAAAAGAATTATTGTGGCGTGAATATCCTACTGACGAACGCGGAAGTTATTTCAGGCAGTTTTGGGATGTTAAAGGAATTGTAAATAATGAAACCAACCTTTCTCCCGAACAGCTTACAGAAAAATACAAGGACATTACTCCGCTTGATACCTGGCAAAAGAATTCTGCATTGGGAGTGCACAGCAACCGTAAAATTAATGATGGCGAACAATTGGTGCTTGTGATACGCGGAGATCTGCTGAAAAAATATCCGGGTACGATCATTTATGCGCAGAAGGCACATATATATAAAGACAGCAATGGTACCGTTGATCTCGCGCAAAGCCCTGTTGTTCATGAAGTGCAAACGGATGCTGATATGAAGAGTGAAATCAGGTTCCCGGTCTTTAAAGCAAGCATTGAAAGCGATGTGCGGTTCCTCGGTTTTGATCTGACAATAGAAGATGCGAGAGGAGCTGATCAGCCTAAAACAGAAACCGACAACTGGGGCTGGTTCTTTATTGTTCAGCAGATTCCCGGTGAGCCGCGATTTGGAATGGATAAAAATTATGCTCCTGATGATGATGTTTCTACCCCGATTACATGGGATGATATGGCATGGGACAAATATGATCCAACAAAAAAATACATCGATACCTTCACATTGCCTACCGCGGATTTTGTGCCGGCAGGCCAGGGAGAAAGCCGCAGCCAATGGGGGAAAAGCTCAGCGGACATGGCTTACATCCTTTACCAAAAACCGGTGATGATTGCTGTTCACGCGAAGGAAATGCTAACCGGTCTCGATCACTAAAAATTTAACCACATGAGTTATTCAAACCAAATAGAACAACTAAGAGCGGCCAGGAAAGAAAGGGATGATGCAAAAGAAATGCTCTATTCCTTTAAGCTGAAATATTTTGCGTTGACCAAAGAGCAAAAAAAAGCTGCGCAGAAAGAGATGGTGCCGGGCAAAGATCATTTTGATGCAGTGACTGCAGTGCGAAATGCAATTGCAAAAGAGAAAGAGCAATTGAATAAGGTGGAAGAAAAACAACAGGCATTGCTGCAGCTCCAGCAGCTGTTCAATGAAAAATCATCCGGACTTAAAGGATTACAGGATGATCTGCTGAAAGTTAAAAAAAGGATAGCTGCCATAGAAGAAGAATTAAAATCGCAACAGCTTACGGCAGCACAACGGACATCGCTTGATGATGAAAACAAGAAGCTTTTATCGCTCCTCGAAGGATTACAGAACAGAATTGTTTCGTTACAACAGGAGACTACCGGACTCGGAGAAAAAATACAGAACGGACAGGACGTGAACAGCAATCTTGTGTCACAGGCAAAAAAGCTCAGTGCCGGGATTGGTGAATTAAATCACAAGTTAAATGACTTGACCGGACAGTCGGTTCAATACCCGGACAGGCAAAGTGAGCTCGATGATCTTAAAGCGCAGATCGAAAAACAAAAAGGAATTATTACAGGCAAAGAGAAAGGCGTAAGTGATCTGCTTGCAAACCTATATGGAGATCTTACTCCGCAAGAGCTGGTGCAGGAATGGGATGATGGTTTTCCTGTAATGTTATTGCCGGTGCGCATCGAAACAAAATTCAAGCTGAGCGAAAAACAATTGTGGGTACGTGTTTTTCCGGATGAGATAGCGATCTCTTCTCATGAAAAAACACTTACACAAACGGAGATCGATTATGGTATTGCCTATTGGAAAGCACTGTGGAAAGCAGCAAGTACAGAGGATAAAAAATCTGCCTGGAGGATGCTCACTGATAAATTCGGGGCCAACCGCTCGGCATGGATTGCATTACAAACCAAACCGGAAAAATGGGCAATTGCTGCTACCATCATCAATGAGAGCGACCTTCAGTTTCCAACATTTGATGTTACCAAACTTAATAGTTGGACACAGGCACCTTCTTCGTACGTGATGCCCGATAAATTTGTATTGCTTGCCTATAAGCAGAATCAGCTTAAGCACACAAAGGTTGGTGAAAAGATAAATGATGAATTGATCGTTGGCCCTGCACCAATGAATGACCTCACAGATCCATCCATTACCCGGAACGAAAGTGACGGCACGTTAAATTATGGGGATGATGTAAGCTGGTTGAAGGATTTTGATAGTGCTGTTGCAGCAGGAATGGGTTTTAAGCTTGATCTTACAAATGCATCCGATCTTTCAGGTTTCGATCAGCTGCTTGTAATTGGATTGAAATTATCGGCTGATGAGGTTGAGGGACAGGAGCTGATCGGAGATTTATTTGCCGATCATACCTATTCCCTGAAAGGGATGAATTTTGTACCGCAGGGAACTCCAACCAATAATACGGAAGAGGGAGATTCCGGTTATAGCATCATTAATCCGTTCGACACCATCGATTATTTTACAGAAGCCGGCTCGCCTGCATTTGAGGTGACCAATAGCAGGGATGAAAAAAGTGATGGACAACGAATGGCCGAATATCTCGGGTTGGATTATTCATCGTTGCAGAATATTTTTAATAGCAACACAAGAGATAATGTAGAAGCCATCGCGATGAATAAAGCAATGTACCCGGCAACCCTGGGCTACTTCATCCAAAGTATGCTTAACGCCGTGATGCCGGATGATACGATCGCTAAACTCAGGGATCATTTCAGTAATTACGTTACGGGGCGCGGCCCGGTTTCAGCCATACGGGTAGGTAACCAGCCTTATGGAATATTACCCACCAGCGTTTTTTCCAAATGGACGTATGCTGACGACGCTGACCCTTTTCTGAAAAACACAAAACATTTTTTATCCTATCTCGAAACACAGTGGAAAAAGCAAGTTCCAACACTATCACATGTGAGCAAGCAGGGTGATGCGAGTAAAAACCTGATGCAGGTGCTTGGCTTGCAACCAAATGCAGTTGAGTATTTCCAGCGGATCAGCTATAGTTATGATTACCTCAAAAACATAGAAAACTTTGGTTGGGGCGGAAGTTCGGTTAGCAATGTTTTTAAACCTATGTTAGAAGGCATGTACGCGAATACGATCCTTGAACAATTCGGGTACAACAAAACAAATGCGGACGGCACACCAAAACAATTGCCGCTGCTGTTCCAGATGGTATTCCAATATTACCAGACACGATTGGATTATACAAATCTTATCGACAGTGACCCATTATCAGAAACCAACAGCATTAAATGTTACGACAAAGCGAACACACTGAATTATATTGATTGGCTTTTGCAGAACCTGAAAGATGCAGATCAGTTGGAAAAAGAAAATTTTGGGGATGGAGAAAAACCAAACGCTCTTTTATACCTTTTGTTGCGGCACTCTCTTCTGATTGAAAGCAGTCATGAAATTGCTAAGGTCCTCTCGCAAAATAATATTTCCGCAGACGAAATGATACGCTCACGAAAATTTATGAATATTAGCAGCGCTCCATCCGTTTCACATTGGGAAGTATTTAAAGTTCCTGCCAACAAAGTGATTCCAAATGTAACATCCACGTTACCTCTAATGGAATACATACACACAGCGCCCGCCATTTCAATGATCGATAGCGTGGGTACGGATTATTTACAAGAACATCAATGGGCCCTGAATATTTTAAAAGACCTTCCCACCGCGCATCTGGAAAGAGCAATGACAGAGCACCTCGACACGCTCAGCTACCGCCTGGATGCATGGCAAACCTCCTTATTCACCCGCAGGCTGGAAGATCAAAGGCAGATCACCGGAAGCAAAAGCAAAAGAGGAATTTATATCGGCGCTTACGGTTATCTTGAAAATGTGAAACCGGATCCGGGAAATCGCATTGCAGTTCCGGAAAGCACATTGCCATTAGAATTGCGCGAAAACAAGGAAAACCTCTTCATTGAAAAAAATAACGGTGGATATGTACACACTCCCTCACTCAATCATGCAGCAGCAGCGGCACTTCTTCGTAATGGGTACCTGACCCATGCCAGTCCTGAAGATCAGGAAATACTTTCTATCAATCTTTCATCTGAACGTGTGAGACGTGCAAAAAATCTGATCGATGGGATCCGGAACGGACAGACACTTGAAGTATTGCTTGGATACCAATTTGAGCGTGGGTTGCAGGATTGGGCAACCCGAGAGGTAAACCCGGTTATTGTCACTAATTTCATTCCGGATTTCCGGACCGCTTTCCCAATAAAAAAAACAAAAATACCGCAAGCAGGAAATGTGACAGGCCCGGAAGAAACCATAGAAAATTATGATGTAGTAAACGGCCTTACACTGGCGCAATTGAAAACACCTTTCCCATACGGCATTTCAAGCCTCAGTACCCTGAGTGATGAACAGGCCAGTACAATTACAACGGAAAAAGAAAACCTTGAGAATACACTCGATGCGCTGCGGGATGTGCTTACAACTGAAAGCGCTTATCAACTATCGCTTGGAAATTTTGATCGTGCAGCTGGTGCCATGCAGGCTATTTCAAGCGCGCAGCTTCCATCTGAAATAGAATCAATTAATTCTTCACGCGGAACAGCCCTGTCTTTTACGAACCGCGTAACCATTCATTTCAATACAGCATTTACTACCACTCTCTGGTCAGAAATTCCAATGACGCGCAGAGCGACTACCGAGCCGGCCCTGAATCAATGGGCGGCGATGCTCATTGGTAAACCCTCTGAAATAAGCTGCAAAGTAACGGCCCTGGATCAGGATGGAAATTTGACCGCGGCTGATACGGTGTTACTCCAGGACCTGCAAATACAGGCTATTGACCTGATGTACCTGATCAATAATAAACTGGAGGCATCAGGAGCTTCAGAATTGGAAGCCAGGGTCAGGTATGTATTTGCGCAAAAAAACAATATAGAAGATTCTTCCGTTGTGAAAATTGAATTTTCCGAAAGCGGATCATCCGATCCTTTGATAAAATCTTTTACCGAAGTAATGCCCTTCATTAATTATGTAAAAACACTGGTAAGCTCATCACGTACGCTTACTGCAAAGGATTACGAGCCTGCTTCGCAGAACCTTGCTGACCTTGCAGACAATCCCGGGAATGTGGATGCAGTGGAATTGCAGACAAGGGTACAAAATGCATTTACAGAATTTGTGAACCTATCAGATGCACTCCCGTCATTGGTTGATGATGCATCTAACCTGCAAACAGAATCTGCTGTAAATGCATTAAGGGACAAATTAAAATCCATCGCTGATTCAGGTTATGTTTATGCATTTCCACAATCGGCAACAGGCTTTGCTGCTGAGGAGATCAGCATACTTGTTGCTCAGGGCCAGTCGCTCTTAATGCGTTTTGCTGATCTGAAAGATAATTATAATACGGGATTAGCGAAAGTCAACGATGTTTCGTCGGGCATTGATCAGAAAATAACGTTGCTCACAGAAATGGGCAAAAACATGCTGGGGGATGATTTTGTATTTCTTCCTAAATTTTATTTCAATAATCCCGATGATGTTGGTAAATCATATTCGGCTACAGAACAATTACTAAAATATTCAAAAGAGACATTGCAGGTGCCGCTTCCTGTTGATGAATGGCTTCACGGTGTTGCTCTTGTGCGGCCAAAGATGCATACGTTTGAAATGGTCAATGTGCTTAATGACACATTCAATGAGAACGCACTTGCGATGAATCCGCTCCAGCTCCCTTACCGAGATAATGATACCTGGCTGGCAATGGAGTTTGATGAAAACATGTCCATCGATCATGACATGCTTGCATTTCTTCAGCATTGTCCATTGGGATTTGATGCCTCGATCCAGCAGAGCGGTATCCTCATCGATGAATGGACGGAGGTTATTCCTAATAAGGAAGAAGTAACGGGGATCACATTCAATTTCAATCAGCCCGACAGTGCTCCTCCTCAAACCATTCTGCTTGCCATAACTCCCGAAGAAACCGGTTCATGGAAATGGGAGGACCTTGTAGAAACTATTCTCGATACCATAGACAGGGCGAAGCGGAGAGCTGTTGAGCCTGACATGCTGGACAAGATAAATGGGCTCAGCACTTTACTACCGGCCCTTATGTCGGAATTTAACACCACAGGAAATACCATTTCGCTTGATTATTCACTGAACATTTCTACCATTACAAATGAAATTGCTGCACTAAATAAAAAACAAGTATGAAACCATTGTCGGAAATACTTATCGACGTTTCAGAAACGGACGACACGATATTAAATGATGATTACCGCGAGCCGGCTATTATAACCTATAACCGGATAGAACCTCGTCCGCGCACGGAAGATTTTACACGCACCTTACGGGCAGAGGTACGCGATGCTTTATGGATGCTGACACGTCAATGGCAGATGGGTGAGCTGGAGGCGCAGGATGCAGGATCTGCTATTGATACACGCTTACTCACCAGCCTTTCCAATATTGACAGGATCGCGCTGGAAGGCGTAAATGGCAATGCATACGATGAAATGGTGCCGATGGAAACATTTGTAGAGCGGGAGAAGCTTTCTTTTTCCTATATACTGAAGGTGCAGGCCGGACAATACTTGCTTAAGCTGCACAGCGCTTCACTTAAAACAAAATACCTTGTAAAATATATGGCAGTGTATACGTTTCCTGATCTCGGGGAACAATTTTCCGGGCAGGCAGAGGGACTGAATTTTTATGTGGCAACCAAAAGCAGATCGCTCGATGGGGAAAAAATATATGCTGACATCCAGGATAATACTTTCAAAACAAAAATTGGTATGGATGCAGGAGATGAAACGGATATAGATAATATCATTGACCAGTTTAAAAAATGGCTGCAGCGGCAATATTCACAACCTGCTTCTGCAAACGATTCAGCCTGGCATTCACAACAGCTCGATTACCAGTTTTCAGTTGCAACCCCGGCAAGCGGAGCAGTGCTGGAAGCGAGCCAGTATTACCAGGGCAGGCTCGATTGGTATGCATTCGATAATGTGTTGAACCCTTCCTTTATTGAAAAGGACGGGCCTGATGGAATCGCAGGCAAAAAAGAAAAAGAAGTACTGTCCTTCCTGCCTACTCCCGTTACGTTTAAAGGGGCGCCTAATCCACGTTTTTGGGAGATGGAGGAAAGACAATTAAATTTCGGAATGCTCAACGCTAAAACAACCGATCAGTTGATGCTTGTATTTGCAGAGTATGGATTGATTTACGGCAATGACTGGTTTGTGATTCCCTATAAAATGGAAGTGAATACACTTTGCGAGATCGCCGGGCTGGTAGTAACAGATGTATTCGGTGATCGTACTCTTATTCGTGCAGCCGATGACGGTGAAGACAACAATTGGCAGCGATGGAGCATGTTTAATCTAAGCAACAAAGATGACATGGGCAGTTACAACAAAAAATTCTTTCTGCCAGCCACACTCACCGGTACAATTGAAGGAGATCCTATTGAACAGGTAAATTTTATGCGGGATGAAATGGCAAACATGGTATGGGGAGTTGAAGACATCATTCCGGACGCAACCGGAAAAGGGATCGATGGTTATGAGGCTACTGATAAAACAGCTGTAGAGCTTCCTCCTGTTGATCCTTCTGATGCAAAAATCCGTTATGTATTCGGCACAACAGTTCCGGAAAACTGGATCCCTTTTCTTCCCGTGCATAAACCCGGCAGCAATCATGATATTTATTTTCAACGGGCCGCAATGCCTAAAATGGGAGTCCCTCCCAAAGAGGTGATAAAAGCGAAAGGTGTTTTGCTCAATGAGGTAGCTTCACCTTATTATATTAATGAAGAGGAAATTTCCAATGCAGGTACAATTGTGAAACGTACTTATCAGCGAACAAGATGGTACAATGGCAAAACATATCTCTGGATAGGACGTTCGCGGGAAACAGGAAAAGGAGAAGGAAATAGCAATTTGTCTTTTGACCAGGCAAAAAACATTGGATAAAAATTATCCGGGTGCCAGCAAAAAACTCAGGCTGACTGTTTTTGAAATATAGAAATGGCCGGGAGTCTGAATTTTTTTTGCTTTCTTACTAACGGAAGTATTGCTCATCAGGCCATTCAGGCCCATTATCGGGAATTACCTTAATTCCTCAAACCCGTCTTTGATATCATTCCATACTTCATCCAGCGCAATAATGCGCGGCTTTAAAAATGAGATGATTTCCGGCCAGGTGTTTTTATCATATACATTTACACCCTGCATTGCTGTATAAATTTTTGAGATGGATTTTCCACTTTCATCAGTTGTTTCGGCTTGCCATTCCCAGGCTTCATTCAGCGCATCTGTTATGATCGTCCGGAAGCTGCTGAATTTATCAAAATACAATTCTCGCATAAGTGCATCCGGATGTGTAAGCTGAATGGAGATCTCTGCCTTTTTTTGATCTGCTTCCATTTTAAAATACACATGTTTATAACCGGTGTGATAATTCACCCAATTGATCTTCATTCCCTCGCTGCTGAGGTTTAATGAAATATACCGCCCGAAAGCGATCCAGAATTCGTGCTTGAGTTGTGAGGCTTCTGCGCGGGAGTACATATTTTACAAATATACTTGTAAATCTTTTCGTATGTATCAAGTGCTGAGAATTGATAGGCGATGATTACCCGAAGCTCTTCTAAGCGACAGTGAAGGCCTATTTATAAACAGGCAGCCAAAAATGATGTTATCACTAATTCTGTCTTGAAATTAATCCTACCTTTATGGTACTAACTACTCTAATACCTTAACTGTTTTTATGAAGAAGCTCTCTCTATTTCTTAGCGCCTTGCTATGCTGCGCTGTATTTACCATTTCAAGATCACAAACTACTCCTACCCAGCTATGGGGAATGTCAGTTGCCGGTGGCGGTGCATCAGGCTGTATCTTTAATACTGATGCGAACGGAAGCAGTCCGACGCTGGTCAAAAGTTTTAAAACACTTAGCCCGGGTGCATTTTCTTCGGAACTGGTACAAGCCTCTAATGGTAAATTATACGGCTTGGCGGGACAAGGCCAATACAATTCGGGAATCATCTATGAATATGATATCAATACCAATACATCCATCACAAAATATGATTTTGACGGTTTATTGAACGGCGGCCAACCGGTAGGCCGCATGATAGAGATCAGCGGTAAATTGTACGGCGTTACAGCACTGGGCGGGACATACGATGATGGGGTCATATTTGAATACAACCTTTCGACAGGTGTTTTCACTAAAAAAATTGATTTTAACGGTACAAAGGGCCGTTACGCAAACGGCGGACTAATGCTGGCTACCAACGGAAAACTTTATGGAGCAACTTCGGCCGGGGGAGCGCACGATGTAGGCGCTTTGTATGAATACAATTTGTCGGCCAACACACTCACACTAAAATCAAGCTTTGCCAATATATCTTCACAAGGCCCATGGGGAGAGCTGGTGCAGGGCGGCGACGGATATATTTACGGAACAACTGTAGGTGATAATGACCACGACTTTGGTACCATATATAAATACAACCCGGGGTCGGGGATTCGTACAGATCTGTTTCATTTTGATGGAAGTACTACCGGCAGCGGTCCTTACGGTGGATTGACACTTGCCGATAATGGGATGCTATACGGTGAAACCATTATTGGAGGCGTAGAAGATAATGGAGTATTTTTTCAGTACAATCCAGATCCGACAGACACAGTGCCATTTACCAAATTAAGGGATTTTACATGGGGTGCAAGCGGAAACGGCGCTAACCCGAAAGGTAGCGTGATCCAGGCTACGAACGGTAAGCTCTACGGATTAACCACTGCAGGCGGAAATCACGGCCAGGGTTGTTTGTTCGAATACGATATTGCCAACGATCTTTTTAATAAGGTATATGATTTTGATTACTATACAAATGGATCGGCACCTTCTTCAAGCATCATGCAGGCCAGCAATGGCAAGTTATATGGCACCACATCCGACGGCGGCGCATACATCATCGGGACTTTATTTGAATACGACCCTGCTACTGCTTCTTATGCTAAAGATCTTGATTTTGATATTGGCGGCGACGGCGCTAATCCGGCTGGAAGCCTTATAGAAGCAAGTAACGGAAAGCTATATGGCATGACCAGTTACGGGGGGGCCGGCAAAGGAAATATATTTGAATACAACAGGACCACTAATACATTTGCCAGCGATTTTCAATTTAGCTCACTGAACGGATACTATCCGAAGGGAGACCTGGTGCAAGCCAGTAACGGACTGCTTTATGGAGCTACACGGCAGGGAGGGATACATGATAATGGTGTGATCTTCCAATTTGATCCGGTTACTAACACCTTTACAAAATTATATGACTTACTTAACACCGGAACCGCAGAACCAGGTGGAGGCGTTTGGGGCAACCTGATCCAGGCGGCAAATGGAAAATTATATGGATTGAGCGCCCAGGGAGGCGCTACCGGCCAGGGCGCGCTTTTTGAATTTGATATTACAACAAATACATTTGCCTGGAAATATGATTTTTCCGATGCTACAGGAGTTTTCCCAAATGGCAGCCTCGTTCAGGCTTCCAATGGAAAATTATACGGTACCACATCCTACCTTTCAGGCGGTAACAGAGGAGCCATTTTTGAATACGACCCGGCAACCAATGTGTTTGCAAAAAAAACTGATTTTACAACAGATGCAGTACAACAGCTGGTGGAAGCGGCAAATGGCAAGCTGTACGGGCTCACATACGACAGGAACGGTTATACTTCGGGAACTTTGTTTGAATATGATTATACGACCGATACGTATGCCACCAAAGCAAATTTCAGCGCTTCCATCGGCTCTGCTCCAAAGGCTCCGCTAATGAAGGCATCTAATGGCAAGCTGTATGGCATTACAAGTGCCGGTGGGGCAAATGGCTGGGGTACTGTTTATGAATATGATTACACAACAAACACATTAGCTAAAACAACCGACTTTACTCCCATCTTCAGTGTTGCACCTACTCAACCTGCAACAAATAGCTTGATCGAAGTAAGCCGCATTACCGCTATTATATCCCAGCCGGCATCCACTGCTGTTTGTTTAAATGCACCTTTCAGCTTTTCGGTTAGGGCAAATACCGCGAATTTAAGCTACCAATGGTTCTTTAACGGAAATGCCATCAGCGGCGCAACCGCAAGTACTTACAACGCAGGCAGCGCATCTGTAAGTAATGCAGGCGGCTATTACTGCCAGTTAACGGATGGTACAACCACTATCACAAGCACTACTGCTACCTTAACGGTGAACTCACTCCCGATTGCACTGGCCATTACCGGCCCTACGGATATTTGCACCGGGCACCCTGTTACATTAACTGCAACCGGCGCTGCCAATTATTTGTGGAGCAACGGAGCTACCACTTCATCAATTACCCTTACTCCTACTGTAACTACGGCATATACTGTTATTGGCACAACGCCTAACGGCTGTACTGCTGTTGATACGCAAATGGTATACCTCCACACCAATGTGGGTGTACCGGGCGTGATTACCGGGCCAACCAATGTGTGCAGCTATATAAATGCTGCTGGTACAGCAACATATACGATCGTAAACGTTGCCGGATCACCGGCATATAACTGGACTGTTCCAACAGGCGGCACTATTGTTTCCGGGCAGGGTACCACCAGCATTACGGTAAGTTATTCCGGCGCATTTGCAGCAGGCAATGTGGCCGTACAATCCGTTGGTGTCTGTAACACCACTGCTTTCAGGACATTGGCTATAAATGCAACGCTCCCGGTAATGCCTTCGGTAATCACCGGTACGGCAAACGTGTGCAGCTATGTGGGTACATCTACCAACCTTACTTATTCCATTGCACCGGTAACAACCGCAACTTCTTATAACTGGACGGTACCAGCAGGTGCTACCATTGTTAGCGGACAGGGCACTACCAGCATTTTAGTAAATTTTAGTGCAGGCTTTACTCCGGGTAACGTTACTGTTCAATCTGTTGCAGGCTGCGGAAGCAGCACCGCAAGGGTATTGGCGTTAACAACCCCGCTCCCGCCTGCTCCTGCAGCAATTACAGGGCTGGCAAATGTGTGTAGCTATATTGGCACTTCCTCCACTGTAACCTATAGCACAGCAGCTATCGCCACGGCCACTTCGTATAACTGGACCGTACCTGCGGGCGCTGCCATTGTTAGCGGACAAGGAACTACCAGCATTAATGTAAGCTTTAATAATACGTTTGTATCGGGTAACGTGGGCGTGCAATCGGTTGCAGGCTGTGGTAGCAGCGCATTTAAAACGCTGGCAGTAACCAAAGTTATTCCGGCTGCGCCTGTAGCAATTACAGGGCCTGCAAATGTATGCAGCTATGTGGGAACTTCCGGCGTTGCAACGTATGCAATTACTGCCATTGCAGGTGCTACATCCTATAACTGGACGGTACCAACGGGCGCCACCATTGCATCAGGACAAGGTACCGCAAGCATTGACGTTAATTTTGACAATACATTTTTACCGGGTAACATCAGCGTACAATCTGTTGCTGCCTGCGGAAGCAGCTTATTTAAAACACTGGCAGTAACCAAAGTTATTCCGGCGGCGCCTACTGCTATTACAGGAATAGCTGCGGTATGTGCTTATGTAAATACTACAGCCAATGTAACGTACTCGATTACTGCGGTAAGCGGTGCAACGTCTTATAACTGGACTGTTCCGGCAGGTGCTTCCATTGTTTCGGGACAAGGCAGCACAAGCATTGATGTGAGCTATAGCAGCAGCTTTGTGTCGGGCAATGTAAGTGTGCAATCGGCTATTAATTGTGGAAGCAGTGCTTTTAAAACACTGGCGATCACTCAAACACTTCCTACGGCACCACTTGCTATTACAGGGCCTGCAGGTGTATGCGCATACGTGGGATCATCCACCAATGCAGTGTACTCTATTGCTGCTGTTGCAGGTGCAACATATTATATATGGAGCGCTCCGGCAGGGGCAACTATTGTTTCGGGACAAGGAACTACCAGTATCAGCGTGAGCTATAGCACTTCATTTGTATCAGGTAATTTATCTGTTACATCTGTGGCAGGCTGTGGAAGCAGCGCTGCAAAAACACTGGCGATCAGTAAAACATTACCGGCAGCCCCTGCAAGCATTACAGGAGCAACCAATGCCTGCTCTTATATGGGCTCTACTTCTGTTACAGCGGTTTATACAGCTGCAGCGGTTTCGGGCGCTACTTCTTATAACTGGGCGGTACCAGCCGGCGCTACCATCGTTTCCGGAAACGGAACAAGCACTATTAATGTAAGTTACAGCGCTTCTTTTGTTTCAGGAAACATTTCGGTACAGGCAATTACTAATTGCGGAAGCAGTGCTGCAAAAACACTTGCTATTACAAAAACAGCTCCGGCCTCACCGGCTGCAATCTCGGGCATCGCATCCGTTTGTTCATACGTAGGATCTTCGTCTACAGTAACTTATTCGGTTACTGCTGTAAGCGGTGCTACATCTTATACATGGGCTGTTCCTGGTGGTGCAGGCATTGTTTCGGGCCAGGGCACGACGAGCATTGCAGTAAGCTACAGCACTTCTTTTGTTTCAGGAAACGTTTCTGTTCAGGCAGCTGCGGGATGTGGAAGCAGCCTTGCAAAAACACTGGCAATCACCAAAACACTTCCTACAGCGCCGGTTGCTATCAATGGGCCTACAGGCGTTTGCGCATTGATGGGTTCTGCTGCTACTGCAACCTATACTATTTCTCCTGTTGCGGGAGCAGTATCCTACAACTGGACTGTACCTACGGGTGCAACACTTTCTTCAGGCAATGGTACTACAAGCATTACTGTTAGTTACAGCACCTCTTTTGTTACAGGCAATATATCCGTTCAGGCGGTTGCAAACTGCGGAAGCAGCGCTGCAAAAACACTGGCTATTACAAAAACGCTTCCTGCAGCACCGGCTGCCATTTCGGGGATCACCAATGTGTGCTCCTATGCAGGCACTGCTACCAATGTAGTATATACCATCACGGCAGTGAGCGGCGCCAACAGCTATAACTGGACGGTACCATCCGATGCATCGATCGTATCCGGACAAGGCACAACCAGCCTGACCGTAAATTATGCGGGCAGTTTTGTATCAGGCAACATTGCTGTACAATCGGTTGCAGGCTGCGGAAGTAGTATTGCGAAAACACTTGCTATCACTAAAACCATTATGGCACCGGGCACCATCACCGGCCCTGCCAATGTATGCGATTATATAGGTGCCAGCAGTAATGCCACGTATTACATTGCCGCTGTAACAGGCGCTGATTCTTACTTATGGACGGTACCAACCGGAGCAACAATCGTTTCGGGGCAAGGAACGGTAAGTATAGATGTGAGCTTCTCTGCTGGTTTTGTTCCCGGGAATATTACAGTTCAATCGGTTGCGGCCTGCGGAAGCAGTGTTGCAAAACTGCTCGCATTAACAAAAGCGCCGGCAGCGGTTGCAACCATCAGCGGACCTACTGCTATTTGCGGTATTACCACAACTGTGTACTCTGTAGCTGTAGTTCCAGGTGTAACATCGTACAACTGGACCCTGCCTAAGGGTATCACACCGGACGGATCTGTTACCGGAACAATCAGCACATCGCCAACGAGCGGCATTACGACCATTACAGGCGGGGCAGCATCTGTTTCGGTTAACATTGATACGAATATTGTTACAACAGCTCTTGCATTATTAAGAGTAAGCGCTTCGAATGCATGTGCCACCAGTGCTTTAAAAACGGTACAACTTACCGCTTGCAGAAGCCTGATGATTGATGAAACTATAAGTGCGAACACGGCTACTGAATATTCCATTTATCCGAACCCGTTTACTGATCACATTGTAATTGCTTCAAGCAGCAAGGATGCTACAGAAATTACCATTCTTATTTACAATACGCTTGGTGAAATTGTATGGAGCGGAAAACAAACCATTTCGGCGGGTTCCTCTACTTCTGAAACAGATCTCAGCAACTTTAAACCGGGCATGTATACGATCGAGCTGGTGAATCAAACTGGGCAAAAAATAAGCCGTCAACGGATCATCAAACAATAAGAACACATTTATTCTGCTGTGATCAGACAAATTGCAGATAAAAAAAAACGGAGACGGTATGTTCTCCGTTTTTTTATTTACAGTATATGAAGGGTGCAATATTGGTATCGAACCAATTCCTTTCGCTTCACAGGCGAACGCTCTAACCATTTAAGCTAAAAGCACCATTTGTGCGAAAAACAGGAGTCGAACCTGTGTCTTCCGGCCTTCAACCGGACGCTTGAACCAGCTCAGCTATTTTCGCGAATGTCGGGGAAACAGGACTCGAACCTGCAACCTGATGGTCCCAAACCACCAATTCTACCAATTGAAATATTCCCCGAAAATAAAAAGACCCATAAAAATTAATTTATGGGTCTTATGTAAATGTTTGAAACGATCAAACAATAAAGCGTACACCCATAAGCCACAATTGCGGCTGCGGAAATCGGAAAAGATGGTTCTTTAGTGTTTTCATTTTTGTGTTATTTACTCTTTGTAAAATTTACTCCTTAATTGTATTAATAACTCTTCTGCCTTCAGAATATCGGGCTGATCAGGCAAATCACTTTTTTTGTACAGTTCCTCTATCTGTTCTATTTTCCCATTTGCGAGTTGAACCAGGTCGTCATAATTAAAATATCCTGAACGGATCTGCAGTAAAAATTCACGATCGGTCCTTTTCACATTTATTCTTTTTTCAGTTGCGATCTCTTCTGCCATGTTCAGCAAACGAAATGTATGCATCATATTTTTTGCATCGTAGTTCTTTCCATGATCAATCGTATTTTCATAACGGACATCATTCCGCTTTTCTACCCAATCCCAATACTCTTTGTAATCTTTGCAATAGGTTGAATAACCGTCTTTATTAAAATTCAGGATCGCAGCCGGCTCTATTCCTTTTTCAACGGAGCTCAGCAAAATATCATTTGCTTCCTGCCCCGAACAAATGCCTTTCAAATAGCTGCCTGTTAATTGACTATTGTGAAAAACCGAAAAGGTATCCCGCATGTGAGCAATGTTCACTAACCCGCAATCTTCCTGTTTGTAACCTGTTTTGTTCAACCAGCTTTGTAAAGCAATACTTCCCTGCCCCTGCACCACGTAACAAAAATCCAATACCGATTTTCGTTCTTTGTCAATCGGGTTGATTATTTTTTTATTCAATCCCTTTGCTTTTTTTATTTGTGATTGTGCATATCCTGCAAATGTTTGCTGGCACAAACGGGATAAAAACAATTCCGGTTTTACCAAATTCATAATCGGATCCTTGTACAAAATACAATCATCGGAAGTGCTCAACAGTTCCAGGATGTTCGGATTGTTTTTCACCAGCAGATCGATGAAGCGCTTCAACTCATAATACACTTCATCATTGGTTTCGTTGTTTACCTGTTCCACATATTCCAATCCGTAAAAAATGGTTTTGGGCAATACAAATACGCCTTTTATATCGGTGTCCGATTGCGGTGTATGCAATCCATAGGCCCTGCTTCCGCTGATGCATTCAAGCACAATTATTTTTTTTTCTTTAAGCTCCTGTATGTTCATTTCCAATTTTCCTTTAGCACTTTCCGGAAAAAAAGATCGAGATCTACATCCTTTTCTTTTCTTCCTTTGAGTTCATTTGCCATTCCTTCTGCCAGGCTGAGCTGGTCTCTTATAAATTTGTTAAGCGCAGGTTCTGCAGCATGCATGTAATTTTCATTCTGCCCCGACTTTAATTTCACCAGCTCCCTTATTCTTTTTTTTAGTGCGGGGTCAAATTCCAGTTCATCCACCATAGTAGCAAAAACAATTGGTGGCATTGTATTATTGTCTGCGATCCATTTGCAGGCAAGCGTTGCCCTGAGTGAGTAAAAAAGCTTTTTTAGTTTTACATTTTTTTTATTTTCTACTTCATCAAAGCTGGTATACGCCATTCCAAGATAGTGATGCATGGCCGCTATCGGTGAAAAACATTTTCTGGCGTAATCTCCAAACAGCGCTATAAGCCCTTCCGTATCACGATATACGATTGGTGATTGGATCCGCTCCAGCAGCGCACCGTTTGATTTCCAAAGCAGGCGAAGGCATTTCCGTATATCCCAACCAGTGATATCAAGATCACCATCATTCGCCATCATTTCGATGGTATCTTTTTTTTCTGAAAGTGAAAGGTACCAATCCGGCTCATGCATGTAGATCATGCGCACATCGTAATCGCTGTCAGGCGAAGGGAAACCCCATGCGCGCGAACCTGTTTCGCAGGCATACAGTACCTTTATATTATAATGCTCTTCTATCTGGCTGAGCTTGTTATGTATTTCTGTTTTCATTTGATACTTTTAAATAATAGTTAACAGATCCTGCTCTGTAGCGGGATAATTCGGCCGGCATTTTTGCTGCGCCTTGCAGGCTTATAAAAAAAGCAACCTCATTAATCTTCTCTACTTCCATCATCCGCCATTCTCACAATTTTAGGTGTAAAACGTGCCAGCACATCCACTAAATCGGTTTGTGCAGCCATTACCATGTCAATATTTTTATAGGCCATTGGCGCTTCATCCAGGCCGGCACCAATCAATGTTACACCATGATCTTTTAAAATCGTCCGCATCTCATCCGGCTTGATCGACTGGATGGCTTTTGTTCTGCTCATCTGGCGGCCTGCACCGTGCGAAGCGGAATTGATCGAATTGGGTTCCCCTTTTCCTCTCACCAAAAATCCCGGTGCGGTCATCGATCCCGGAATAATTCCCATTACATCTTTTGAAGCCGGTGTTGCACCTTTCCGGTGAACGATCACTTCCTGTCCATTCCATTGCTCTTTCCAGGCAAAGTTATGATGATTCTCCACTTTTGCCAGCACGGTTCCTCCAATCGCTTTCGACAAACGGTCATGGATCACTTCGTGACACGCCGAAGCATAATCTCCTGCAAGGTTCATAGCCAGCCAATACTCTTGTCCTTCCGCTGAATTCAGATCCAGGTAAGCCAGGTTAGCTGCTTCTTTCGGCAAACGGCAAAGTTCTTTCGCCAGCTTTGTATAATATCCCGCAACGGTAGCGCCAAACCCGCGCGATCCTGAGTGTGTGAGCAATGCCACATATTTCCCTTTTTTTACATTCAGCTTTGCATCATCTACCAGCATCTCTATGATCCCCCATTCCACAAAGTGATTTCCACCACCGGATGATCCAAGCTGTGTATACGCTTTATCCTGTAAGTTTTTCACAAAAGGCGTGATGTTAAACTCGCTACGGTCAAGCACAGCATGATCTGCTTTTTCTCTTCCATGCCACCCGTTACCGGCACCAAATTTTGTAAACGCCAGTAATTCGCGTTTGAATTTTGCGTGGTTTTCGGTAAAGTGGCTTTCCGGAATATCAAAGATCGACAGTGCCATGCGGCAACCGATATCAACGCCTACACCAAATGGAATGATGGCATTGTTGGTCGCTAATACACCGCCGATCGGCAATCCGTATCCCTGGTGAGCATCCGGCATCAAAGCTCCGGCAACGGTTACCGGCAGCGTCATTGCAATTTCCATTTGTTTGATCGCTCCTTCTTCAATCTGATCTGCACCATAAACGGTATATCCATCGTGCGATTCTTTTAAAGCAATCACAGCACCATCGTATTCATCTTTTTCTATTTTTTCTACCAATGCTGCTGCAACCGTGCCTAGGATCTCATCTTCCATGTACTCCAGCGGGGCTGCAGCCAGTTTTGCAAATTGTTCCAATGCATCTTCTCTTGTAGTGTTCCGCATTTTTTTCTGGATTACCAGCATGGCGGCACCAATTGCTTTTCCCTGCGGGAAACCTATATTTTTAAGATCTTCTCCTTTTATGTTGAGTATGTTCATGTGAATGTTGTTTTTTAATTACGATACAAAGAAAACATGCTTCTACGCACTCTAATTGCGCAGTTGTAATTATTTTTTATTTATTTCCCATTTTCCAAAATGTTTCAGAAATATAGCAGCAATATTCCGGGCATCATCAATTCCGCGGTGATGCGTACCGTTCAGCTTTAATCCTTCCAGATATAATGCTCCAGCCATCCCCATGGGCTTTACAAGTTTTTTCACTAATGCATGCTGATGCTTCAGGCTGATGTGCTTATTCAACCAGCCGGTTTCCAGGTTATGTAATTCGCAATCCTGCATGAATTGTTTTTTATCGTAAAAACCCCAACTGCAAAGTACATAGTCCTCTTTACCGATCCAATCTTTAAAACGACTGGTTACTTTCTCAAATGTTTCTGCCGCATCCACATCCTCCTGTCTGATCGTTGTTAGTTTCATACAAAAACCGGACAATCCTGGATTTAATACGGGTTTTACAAAAGCGCAGAATTCGCTTTCTATTTCTTTATTTTCATTGATGCGCAATGCTCCAATTTCAATGATCTCACTTTTTTTATTCAGGCCCTTCTGCTCCCAACAGGTAGCTTCCAGGTCCACAATGATATACTTCATTTTATTAATTTGTTTTTTTGTTGACCAGGTTTCATTTATAATAAATGCTCCTGGTTATTAAATTCGCTCTTTATAGCCTTTCCATAAATTATTTTGGTCCAACCATTCTCATACCCGTGATTATTGGCGATCAAAAAACCTTTTTGCAGATCTGTTTTGATGATCTTGTGCGCATCAATGATCCGGTTTTTTACTTTACAAAATACAATATCGCCTACACTGTATTTTTCACTTTTATGAAACGTTAACAGCGATCCGCTTTTTAAAATGGGCAGCATGGAGTTTCCAAAGCATTTCATTTTCCCATTTCCGTTTTCATTTAATTCTTCAATTAATCTTACATATTTATTCATTCTTGTTTTAAAAATTTATTTTTTTCATAAAACCCCCGTTCTTATTCATGCTAAGAACGAGGGGCCGCAGCATTACATTATCGTTTTTCAGGCACAAAGATCTGCTTCAGCTGATCCACTACCAGGCTTCCGCCCGACAGGGAAATAGTATTGATCTTTTCTGCAATCTTTTCCACATACTCCATCTCTTTGAGTTTGAACAACATTTGGTTATCTTCCATCAACTTTGCGGTGTTCAGCAAGCTCCTGGTGGAAGCAGTCTCTTCCCGTCTCATGATGGTATTTGCCTGCGCTTTCTTTTCAGCGATCAACACCTGGTTCATGATGTCTTTTACTTCACCCGGTAAGATTATATCCCTGATTCCGCAACCGGACAATTCCACACCAATGGCTGCTGCTTTTTTAGCCACTACGCTGTTCACGTATTTTGCAACATCTTCACGTTTCTCCAGCAGCTCATCCAGGGTCATGTTTCCTACATACTCTCTCAAGGCCAATTGCAGGAACAGGTACAATTGTTTTTCAAAATCTTTGTTCTCCACCAGCGCTTTCAATACATCGGTTACTTTGTATTGCGCATAAAAATTTAAACGCAGATTGGCTTTATCCTTTGTCAGGATCTCCTGCCCGGAAATTTCCAGCTGCAATTGACGTGTATCGGCTTTCAATACTACAATTGGCGTGTTGTTTTTCCAAAAGAAATAAGTTCCGGATTCCAGTGTTCTTTCAAACTTACCGTTCACAAACAACAATCCTTTTTCATACGATTCAACAGCGTACGCTCTCAAATAGTTAACAATCTCTTTTCTGTTCAACAGAGAGGCATCGATCTCCCCGGAAACATCTATTTTATTCAAATCGACGATGATGAATTTATGATTCAAAATTCCTTTCCAGTAAGCATATCTTCCGGCAACAAGTATGTTTTTAAAAACATTGTTCTCGTATTGCAGTACAATTTCATTGTCTTTTACTTCCACTACCTCCAATGCATTGGTAAGTGTTTCGTCTTTCAGCAATATATTAAAGTTAACCGGCGCTACAAATGGCTTGGTCATATCATATACAATTACATTTTCAAAAAGCGACACCCAGTTTTTTCCTTCGGTAATCATTCTTTTGTACGCGCCTTTGTAGAATACTAATCCTACAGTATAGGCATTGATGGTTTTAATTTTCATTTTATTTGTTTTTAATCATTTTTAATTTTTAATAAAGTAAAAGTTACAATTGATCCATCTAAAAAAAGCGGATCGGGCTTAAGAATGCGCTTGTGCAATTAGTTTTTATAAACAGCCTGAACGGTACTTGTTCATTATTGCTTATAGAAAGTAGTGGCACGCCTTCATACGGTATCTGCCTTCTCATGGCTTTTTCCCGATTGTGCTAAAAATGCGGCACCGGCTCAATTGCTCCTTTTACTTCGATGGGCCATTTTTAGAGAAGCGGCCCCTCTTCTTCTGATGGATTTTAAGTCCATTGCTTACCATAGCATCACTTTTAAGGGTGATAGCAGGATTCGAACCTGCATTTTGGGTTGTTACTCTAGCCAACTGAGTTATCCTGCCGGAAGCAGGAACGGGAGTCGAACCCGTGACACACAACGTGAGATGGCACCATCATTTTTAAAGCAGCATATAATTTGTCAGTGACAAACCACACTTTGGGATTATACAGAAACCCGCAACAAGGCTTTTAAATCTGATGTGTTCATCCTTCCCTTTCGGGAAGATCTTTTTGCCGGATCAATTCCGGCAAGTATATTTTTTAATTCAAAGAACTCTTTCATTTTGACGATGCAAAGATTTCACCCAACTACGCAATCAAATTGCGCAGATAAATATTTTTTTAATTATTTCTATAATCTATTGATTTTCAATCCATTTAATTTGCTTTTAAATTTCCTTTTTTACATCTACGCAAGTAGATTGCGCACGAATTTGAATGTTTGATTATATTTGACAAAACCAATCACTCTTTTTATGCCGATAAACAAGCTTGCCCTGATCCGTTATAAAACAATTGACAACTGTTTACAAAACCGTTTTCGTAAATGGACGCTGGAAGACCTGATGGAAGCCGTATCGGATGCATTATATGAATACGAAGGCATGGCAAAAGGTATCAGTAAACGTACCATCCAACTGGACCTCCAAAACATGCGCAGCGAAAAGCTGGGCTATAATGCACCGATTATAGTTAGTGATAAAAAGTATTATTCTTACGAAGAAAACAATTACAGTATAACCAATACGCCTTTGTCACAACAAGACCTGGGCACGCTCAACGAAGTGCTGGATGTTTTAAAACAGTTCAAGGGATTTGGCTATTTCCAGGAATTAACGGGTATGGTTACAAAGCTGGAAGACAAGATCTACAAACAAAAACACAAAGGCCGCTCTTACATTGATTTTGAAAAAAACGAATTACTCAAAGGCCTCGAACACATTGATCCGATTCACAAAGCCATCATCAGTAAAACCACGCTAAGCATTTCCTATCAATCGTTCAAGGCCGTAAAACCCAATGAGCTGATCTTTTTCCCTTATCTTTTAAAAGAATACCGCAACCGCTGGTTTGTGCTGGGTTCCAATAAAAAATCGAGAGGCATTCAAAACCTTGCGCTCGACCGTATTGTGGAATTAAAAGAGCTTTCCGTTGAAAAATACCACGACAACAAAACCATTGACATTGCTACTTATTACGACGACGTGATCGGCGTGACCAAAACTACAGGACAAAAGCCTAACAAAGTGGTGCTGCACATTGATAAAACAAACGCACCTTATGTGAAAACAAAACCGCTGCACCATTCCCAGCAAATTTTAAAAGAGGATGCAGAAGGCATGCTTTTCAGCATTGATGTGATCTGGAACTTTGAGCTGGAGCGCGAGCTGCTTGGCTTTGGCGAACAGCTGACGGTGCTTTCACCAAAGCGCCTGGCCGGCACCATTCAATCGCGTTTAAAAAACACATTAAAAAAATATCAAAGAACTACTGAGTGGGAATCGTAAGATTCGAACTTACTAAGCCGTTAAGCCCCGGTTTTACAGACCGGTCCAACACTCCAGCGTTGGCGCATTCCCATTTATATTTTATCCTGCTGTTGGGAAAGAAGGATTTGAACCTTCGGCCCTGTGCGTATAAGGCACCCGCTCTGACCACTGAGCTATATCCCA
>OLLL01000017.1_pt1 | contig 29768 bp, 22 predicted proteins | sample 1604541 | NCBI WGS metagenome assembly OLLL01 (sample SAMEA104055722, study PRJEB20765) | soil metagenome | isolation source: soil
GTGGAAGATGAAAACCTGAAATTGTTATTTGAGGAAAGCCGCAACCGCATCCACTCGATGGCGCTGATCCACGACAAGCTGTACCAGCACGAAACCTTTGCACGTATTGATTTTAATACGTATTGCAACGACCTGATCAATTACATCAAAAGCTCGTATGATAATACCGATACAAAAGTCACATATTCCATTACCTGTAACGATGTGTTCGTAGATATGAAAAATGCCGTTCCCTGCGGGTTGATCCTGAACGAGCTGATTTCCAATGCCTACAAACATGCATTTAAAAATAAAAAAGAAGGGGAGATCAAGATCGTATGTACCAAAATGGGTGGAAAATTTACCATGATGGTGAGCGATAACGGTATTGGCTTTGATGCGGAGAAAACATTGGAGCAACCGGTTTCGTTGGGATTAACGCTCATCTCGGCCCTGGTGGATCAGGTAAGCGGAACATTAAAAGCAATAAATAAGAACGGTACAACGTATTATATCTCTTTTGAAGAATAATTTATGGCAAAGATCATTATAGTAGAAGATGAAGCAATTGTTGCAATGGCCAACAGGATGATGCTTGCAAGCCTTTCACATGAAATTGTGGCAAACACGTCCAGTGCCGAACAGGCTGTGAATGAAAGCAATGAAAAGGAAGTAGACCTGATCCTGATGGACATTAAATTGAAAGGCGCCATGGATGGCATCCAGGCGGCAGAAGAGATCCGTAAAAATAAAAACACTCCTATTCTTTTTATCACCGGAAATTCGGATGTAAGAACCAAACAACGCATCGACCGCATTACCAATTCATCTATTCTGCAAAAACCGATCATGGTGGAAGATCTTAAAGCGGCCATCAATAAATTAATCAATTAGTGCAATGAAAGAAGAGGGATTGGAGCGATTAAAAAAATTGCAGGACCTGTTAAAAATTGAGCGCGATGAAGATCTTGCGCAATACAAATCTTTCTTTTCGAGGAACAACATCAATTACCGCAAAGAAAACGGTGTTACCTGGTATCCCATTATTATCAGCAACGTGGAGATCGGGCTGGGCGAATACCTGATCATTGATGTGGAACGCACCACCAATCACAACGAGCCGCACCGTTTTTCGGGCGGAAAGATTGCATCGCTTTTTTCAAATACACATCCTGATGCGCACCCCATCAATGGCACCATCAAAGTGATCAGCCAGAATAAGCTGCGCTTATCGCTAACGCTGGATGAGTTACCCGACTGGACGGATGACGGCAAGCTGGGCATCAATTTATTGTTTGATGAAACCAGCTACAAAGAAATGGACATTGCGCTGGAAAAAGTAATGAACGCTACAAACAACCGTCTTGCCCAGTTACGTGATGTAATGAGCGGAATAAAACCGCCGGTATTTGAAAAAGAAAATGAAGCAACGCAGTTCGGGCGCTTGAACCAATCACAAAATAAAGCGGTACAAAAAATTTTAGCAGCAAAAGATCTTGCCATTATTCACGGCCCTCCCGGAACCGGGAAAACCACCACGCTGGTGCAGGCTATCCGGCAAACGCTGATGACCGAAAAACAAGTGTTGGTTTGTAGCTCCAGCAACACTGCTGTAGATTTACTCACCGAAAAATTGCACCGCGAAGGCATCAATGTATTGCGTTTGGGCAACCCAGCGCGCATTTCCGAAGATGTGATCAGCAACACGCTGGATGCAAAAATTGCAGCGCATGAATCGTACAAGGATTTAAAAGCATACCGTAAAACGGCCGATGAATATTTCAGGATGGCCGGTAAATACAAGCGTACTTTTGGAAGAGAAGAACGCGAACAGCGCCAGCTTTTTTACCAGGAAGCACGGAAAATATTGCAGGAAGCACGCGTGCTCGAAGATTTTATTTTAAGCGAACAATTTGATAAGGCACAGGTAATTGCCTGTACACCGGTAGTTTCAGCCGGGCGCATGATGCGTAATAAACAATTCAGCACCGTATTTATTGATGAAGCAGCACAGGCATTGGAACCCATGTGCTGGATCCCGATCACGCGCAGTAACCGTGTAATTTTTGCGGGCGATCATTTTCAGCTTCCGCCAACAGTGAAATCAAAAAAAGCAGAAGACCTTGGTTTGAAAGAAACTTTGTTTGAGCGCTGCATGCATTTAGAAAATGTATCAGTGATGCTAAACACGCAATACCGCATGCACGAAAACATTATGAATTTTTCGAACGCGCAGTTTTACGGCAACGACCTGAAAGCAGATGCATCTGTAAAAGATACGGTATTGAGCTTCGATGAAAATGAGCCCCTGCTAAACACGCCACTGGATTTTATTGATACCGCCGGTTGCGGTTATACCGAGATCTTAAACCCCGAAAGCTTAAGCACAGCCAACCCGGAAGAAGCAAAATTGCTGCTGGATCATTTGAAAATGCTAATTGAACATTACGAGCAAAATAATCCTTCCGGAAAAAAAATACTGATCGGTATAATTTCTCCTTACAAAGAACAGGTGCAGCATTTAACGATCAAAATTTCGGAAGATGAATTCCTGAAAAATTATAGTTCACAAATTGCGATCAAAACCATTGATGGTTTCCAGGGACAGGAACGCGATGTAATTTACATCAGCCTTGTGCGTTCCAACGATCGCATGGAAATTGGCTTTCTGAGCGACACACGCCGCATGAATGTTGCGCTCACCCGTGCAAAGAAAAAGCTTGTAGTGATTGGCGATAGCGCCACATTCGGCAATCATCCTTTCTATAAAAATTTCCTGGATTATGTGGATTCCATCGGCGCACATAAGAGTGCCTGGGAGTTTATATATTAAAAGATGTGTCTCGAGACCCACAGTTCGCAACGCCCCTGCCAGGGCTTTTTTGCCCCTGGCAGGGGTAGCTTTAACACACAGAAATATAGCCGCACTTCTGATCTTAATAGCCACAGATTCACAGATTTTTACCTGGATTAAATTTTCACAGATAAATAAATCGCAAAGCGATTTTGAAAATGATCGGTGTAATTTCCTGTCGTTTTTTTGATTTGCGAATCTGTGGCGCACGCCTGTGCAAACTGATAGATTTGACTGAAGTGCTAAACGCCGATTTACCTCTGCCAGGGGCAAAAAGCCCTGACAGAGGCGTTCTTTTCCACGCGCTGCAAACACAGTACACAGATTTGTAAATTTGTATAGATTCGTTATCTGTATCAATGAATATACCCCTGCCGGATGGCTTCGGTAATAAGCCCGCCCATATTGCTGACCTGGAATTTTTCGAATAATTTTTTACGGTGTGATTCGACTGTGTTTGCTGAAATAAATAATTTTTCCGCTATTTCAGTTGTGGTTAACTGTTGTGCTATCAATAGCAACACTTCGCGTTCGCGTTTGCTAATCCCCGGATCAGTATCCGAATCGTATTTTTTTGCAATCAAATGCTTGTATTGTTCCGGAATATAAATACCATCATCATTACTAATGGCAAGGATCGCATCTGTTAACTCTTCCAAAGGATCATTTTTATTTACGTAACCTTTTACTCCTTCTTTAAAAAGCATTTTGATGAGGATCGGGCTGTTTAATGAAGTATATGCAATGATTTTGAGGTTGGGATATGCCTGCAGTATTTCCGAAAAAAGATCGGTAGAGCTTACATCAGGCATCACTACATCCAGGATCAGGATATCCGCCAAATGATTTTTTAGCTGCTCTAGCAGTTGCTCTTTGCTTTGTGCAACAAACATGAGCTCCCATGACGGATCTTTTTTGATCAAAAAAGAAACGCCTTTGCTTACAACAGGATGATCATCCGCAATTGCTATTTTAAGTGTTTTCATCTGTAGGTAATACTAAGGTAAAAATTGTTCCTTTTCCCTGCTCGCTTTTTACCATAATTTTGCCGTTTGATTTATGTACCAGTTCGTATGTCATGTACAAACCAAGCCCAAAGCCTGTTTCATTGGAAGTGCCCAATTTATTTCCAACTGCTTCCTTAAATAGCAGCTCCATTTTTTTAGGGTCGATCCCTACTCCATTATCTTTTATAAAAAAAGTCCCGTCGGCCGGATCCATTCCAAACTCGATGTATCCGTTTACATGACTGAATTTAATGGCATTGCTCAATAAATTTCTGAAAATAATTTTTAAAATATCGGGCAACATACCCACATTCAAACCTTCCGGGATGTTATTTACAACGGTTAATTTTTTATCAACCGCTGGCGACTGCAAATGCAGGATCACCTCTTCCACCAACGCATGTACATTGCTGCTGATCTTCATTCCGGGAAACGGCTGCTGCATGTTCAGCTCCGCACGCGCCCAGCTCAATAAATTTTCGAGAATTAATTTTGATTGGGAGATCTGGTTACTGATATCAGTAGCATATTCATCCAGGTCTTCTTTTTGATAATTCAGGCTTTTTAAAATTTTCAGCAATAAATTCATCGACATCAGCGGTGCATGAAAATCGTGCGAGATCACCGAAAAGATCTTTTGATTTAATTTATTCAGGCGCTCTACTTCTTCCTTCTGCAATTTCAGCTGCGTGTTTCTTTTCGCTGTTTGTCTTGCAAAAAACGCAATGATCACCACTACCAGCATCAGCAGGAACAGCACCACAAACATGTAATTGCGAAGCTTAAGCTCTGATTCCGCTTTTTCTTTGAGTGCAATGCTTTCTTTTTCTTTTTGCTCGTTCCTGTAAAAGGTAACCGTTTCCGCGATCTTGTTAGTGTTTATACCACGTTCGTAAGCGCTTGACAATACCGAATTTTTATCGAGGTAAAAAAATGCATTTTTGTAATCACCCAGATCGAGGTAATGCTCTGATAAAAATTTATAAATGCTGATCGAATCTACCGTAAGTTTTGTGTAAGGCAATACACCGGTAAGCAAATCGATCGCTTCTTTGTATCTGCGCTGCGCCTGGTACAGAAAATGCCCTGCGTAATAATAATTCCGGAACGATTCACTATTTTCCTGCGCTTCTTTTTTTACGTCGATCGGTGTAAACAATTCCTCCGCTTTTCCGGTCACTCTTTTTTGTGAATAATAAATCGATAATTGATTTTTAAACATTGCGCAATCATCGCTTCTGTAATCCCGGAGATAGTTGTATAGTTTATCGGAGTAATACAGTTTCTGGCCTTCATCGTGCAGCTTATCGCTAATCACCACCATGTTCCGGAAGGATTGAATGATGTGGAGCGTATCATTGGATTTAAGATCGTATTCCAATCCCCGCTCGTAATACAACGCAGCCGTATCCATATTCATGTTAATGGCATCGTATACGCCGGCGATCAGCTTATAGGCAATTGCAGTAATGCGTTCATTACGTGATTTTTTTGCTTTATCAAGCGCCCGCTGATAAAAGATCAGGGCTTTGTTATAACCTTCATACGTATAGGCCTGGTAGTATTCGGCACCGATATTACATAACAGCACCGCATCCGCCGAAACGCTATCAGCATGATAAACCGTTAGCATGCTGTCCAGTTCCTTATTGTTTTGTGACAACACTATTCCGGAATGAAGAAACGTAAACGAAAGAAGTAGCTTCCTGATAAACCTGAAATTCATAATGTTTTTTGTCCTTAACGAATGTTAAGATGATACGAATTTATGAAAAAAAGCAGCAGGTACAAGTTAATAAGTACTTATCTGGAGGAACCTACGGAGCCATGGATAAGCCTTTGGCAGAAAACCGGCTTTAGCAAAAACAGGTTATCGCACCAGCGTAACCCTTCCGATATACTGGTGTGGGTCATCCCGGACATCATCCCGGAAAGTGATCTTGTACACATATACATCGTTGGTGCACAAGCGTCCTTTAAAACGCCCGTCCCAGCCTTCATCGGAGTTGTTGGTCTCGTATATCTTTTCGCCCCAGCGGTCAAAGATCAGGAAGCTGTAATCGTGTACACCGATCAGCTTGGGTTTAAAAATATCGTTCAGCCCGTTTGGCTGGTAAGGCGTAAATGCATTGGGGATCCAGAAAATAAATTCGGGGCGGATCAGCACCTGCGAATAAGCTGTATCCGTACAACCGTATGCATTTACCACCACCTGCATAATAGTGTACGTGCCCGGATGTGTGTACCGGTGAACTGAATCGCAGTTGCCATAAAATACGCCATCGCCCCAGTTTACGCTACAAGTGCTGGCTCCCATGCTCTGGTCCACCATTGTTACATCCGGAAAGAAAATAGAAGTATCCGTAGGCGTTACTACAAAACCTGCCTGTGGCGATGGAAATACGGTAGTTGCAGCCGGAAGCGAAACGGTATCCACACAACCGTGGGCGCTTGTAATGATCAGCGTCGTGAAATACGAGCCAGTATCGTTATAGGTATGATATGGATTTTTTTCAGAAGAAATATTCCCATCACCAAACAGCCATTGATAGCTAAAAGGCCCGTCGCCCACCGAATGATCCATAAAATGCACCGGTTGCAGCTGGCATGCAACTGGCGATTCCAGTGCATAGTCTGCTACCGGTTTCGGATATACCGTTATATTGTTGGTAAACTGCGCCGTACAGCCGTTTTCGGATACAGTAAGCGTTATGGGAAAAGTACCGGTGGTATCAAATGTAACGGTGCCGTATGTTTGGCCGGTGGCAGTGTGAATAGGGTTGTGCGATCCGAAATCCCATGCAAATGTACCGTTACCGGTAAAATCGCCGGCTGCAGTAAAGCTGAAATGATTGTCGTAGATACATTCTCCCGGATCTGCCACAAAGTTGGGTTGCAGTAAATGCTGAATGTCAAATGTGGTAGTATTGGTATCTGCGCAAAGCGTTCCCGGATTAATGATCAGTGTTACTGTGTAAATGCCCGAGTCGGAATACGTCCAGCTGGGTGCAAATGCGGTGGACACATCACTGGTAGTTGTAGGATCGCCAAAATCCCACTGGTAGGTAGTTGCGTTCAGGCTGTTTTGCGAAAAATTGGCCTGGTAGCCAAAACAAAATTCGTTTTGCACCGGGATGGATGCCACAGGCAAGCCCGGACAGTCGACCACGTTGAATTGAAAATCACGTTTGTTCACATCCACTAATACCCCGTTGCGGTATTCGCTGGCGCATACACCTACCACCCACTGCCCGATGGTATTAGGCGTGCCCGTCATTAACCCCGTATGCGGATCGATGGCCAATGCCGGTGATGAACTCATCGGGTAAGACGCGTTGTAACCTGTAGCCCAGGGTACAAAAGGATACGGCGGCGGATCTGCTATCAGTGCACAGCTCCCGGATGGTGCGCAAGTAGTGCCGGCTCCCGCAGCCTGCCTGCCTAAAATAGGGCAACAGGGTGTTAAGCCGGTAAAGGGGTCGCACAATTCATAATAAAGCGAATCGCCGTCAGGATCGGTAGCAGAATGATCAAAGACCAGTGGCACACCGGCACATAAAAAAATAGGTGGAAAATGGTTGTAGCGGGCACTGTTATTATTAAGGGCAATGGCAGGATCGGGAATGTGCATCATGTAGGTAGAGCCTACATTACCGGGGTTGATGATATTTAAGATACTTCCGTTGCGGCAGCAGCGCTGGTACACAATATCGTAACCGCCCGCCAGAGGAGGTAAATTTATGTTGTAGGTATAAATGGCTTCTTCCACGCATACATCCGTGGGCGGTGTAAAGCAGGGGTTGTTGATGGTTATCGGGAGCACTACCGATCCCGGGAACGGACTGGCAATACTATCGAGGAATATGCCGCTGTTGTTGAAAATAAAGATCGTGGCCGGATCGTCGTACGGCGCCTGTCCCAGGTAACAATCGCGGTAAAGCTTTAAGGTAATTTTATAATTGTTGCCGCCCAGGTAATCATAAAAAATCTCACCGCCGACAATGTGCGTGGCGTAAGTTTTAAAACTGAAAAGAGTTAAAAACAGCAATAAAATAATATTTTTTTTACTCATTTCAACAATTCATAAGTAGTAACAGGGGGATGTTTCTGAATATAAAACCCGGAAAATTTACCGGTTGTGACCAAAATTAAGTTTTGTACGTACGTTCAGTTCTTTGATTTAACAAGTAAATATAGTAAATAATTAATTTTTATACCATCACTTTTCTTTTTTTATTATTCCCGGCATTTCCCATCTCATGCTTGCGCAGATGTGCAAAATTGGCAATAATTTTCTGTTTTGTTCTTTTCCAATTGTTCTCAAAGGATCTGTTTGCCAATTACCATACATATTCAACTTATTAAAAATCAACAAGTTAAATAAACAAAACTGAACTCACAGCATTTTCCCTTTTAAAAAAAAATCCCTGTTTGATCAAGATGTAAAAACACCCGGGATAGTTGCAAAGCCCTTCCCCCTTCGTTAAAAGTAACCGGCGGCAACCGCTTCTTCTTTTTATGTTTCTTTTTTAATTTTCCGCTGGTTGTTTTTCAATAATAATTGCAACTTTGTGATCGTCGAATTTAAAAAATCAAAAAATCATGAGCAACCAGATCAACGAGTATATCGAAACCAACAAAAACCGCTTTATTGAAGAGTTATTCGCATTATTGAGAATTCCGTCGGTAAGCGCGGACCCAAAATATAAAGATGATGTAGTAAAAACGGCAGAAGCGATTAAAAAAAACCTGGCTGAAGCCGGCGCTGATAAAGTGGAAATTTGTGCCACTGCCGGTTACCCGATCGTGTATGGCGAAAAAATTATTGACGCTAAATTACCAACGGTGCTTGTGTACGGACATTATGATGTACAACCTGCAGATCCATTGGAATTATGGACTTCCGGCCCATTTGAGCCCGTGATCAAAGACGGAAAAATTTATGCGCGCGGCGCCTGCGATGATAAAGGACAAATGTACATGCACGTGAAAGCATTTGAGCTGATGATGAAAACAAACACTTTGCCCTGCAATGTAAAATTTATGATCGAAGGGGAAGAAGAAGTAGGATCGACTAACCTGGGCATTTTTGTAAAAGCAAACAAAGAAAAATTAAAAGCGGATGTGATCGTGATCTCTGATACAGGTATTATCGCCAATGATATTCCTTCCATTACTGTGGGATTGCGCGGATTAAGCTATGTGGAAGTGGAAGTAACCGGGCCTAACCGCGATCTGCATTCCGGATTGTACGGCGGTGCTGTAGCTAACCCTATCAATATCCTTTGCGAGATGATCGCAAAAATGAAGGATGATAAAAACCACATTACTATTCCCGGATTTTATGACGATGTAGAAATTTTAAGCGCCGAAGAACGCGCTGAGATGGCAAAAGCACCGTTCAGCCTGGACGAATATAAAAAAGCGCTGGACCTTTCCGACATTCATGGTGAAGAAGGTTATTCTACCAACGAGCGTAATTCGATCCGCCCGACACTGGATGTAAACGGCATCTGGGGTGGTTACCAGGGCGAAGGAGCAAAAACCGTAATTGCGTCAAAAGCGTATGCGAAAATTTCCATGCGTTTGGTTCCGCATCAAAACAGCGACAAGATCACGGAATTATTCAGTAAGTATTTCGAAAGCATTGCGCCTAAATCTGTGAAAGTAAAAGTAACGCCACACCACGGCGGAGAACCGGTTGTAACACCAAGTACATCGGTTGCTTACAAAGCGGCAAGCATGGCCATGGAAACTACTTTCGGTAAAAAACCGGTGCCTGTGCGCAGCGGCGGCAGTATTCCAATTGTTGCCATGTTTAAATCCGAGCTGGGACTGGATTCGGTATTGATGGGCTTTGGTTTGGATTCGGATGCGATCCATTCGCCAAACGAACATTACGGTGTGTTCAATTATTTAAAAGGAATTGAAACGATCCCGTATTTTTATAAAAATTTTACGGAGCTTTCAAAATAAGTTCAAGGTTTAAAGTTTTGCTGCGTGTAAACTGTGTACATTTTTACTGCAAAGGCGCAAAGAAAAAACGCGGAGATTCATTTTTGTAATCTTTAATATTGGGTCAAAATTGTTTTAATTTTAAACTAATTAACCGTAGGCGCTAGGCTCTGCCTAGTGACAAGATTATCAATGTCACTAGGCAGAGCCTAGCGCCTACGACTAATAATAACTTTTAACTTCACAAACACAGCACCTCTGCGCACAGCAAAGTTTCCAACCTTGAACTTTGAACTCTTTTTACAATGAAAAAAATCGCTTTCTTCTTTTCTGTCTTCTGTACTTTTTTAATGACTTCCTGCGGCGATTTCCAGGAAGTAACGTTTAGCGGGATCGAAAGTGTGAAGATCATTAAAATGTCGCAGCAGGGTGTGGAAGCCGAGATCAGTGTGAAGATCAAAAATCCGAACCACACTGCTTTTCACATTTATCCAAGCGACATGGATGCAACACTGAATGGCATTAACGCCGGAAAAGCTTTATTGACAAATAATGTACGGATCAAACCGAATTCGGAAGAAGTGTATACATTCAAAATAAAATCAGATTTTTCACAGATCAACATGGCCGATCTTCCAAAGATTATTTCACTGGCGATGAGCAAAAATGTAAAAGTTGGTTTGAAAGGAGATTTAAAAGTGGGCAAATTCCTGGTGCGAAAAAGCTTTCCGGTGGACATTACGAAGAGTGTTCCGCTTGGCAGTTTTACAGGTCAATAAAATTTATATTAAATGAATTTGCAAAAATTAATTTTCTTCATTTCTGTATTCATCCTCGCTTCTTCCTGCACGCAACACACTCCCGTAGTTTTGGTGCCAGCGCCAACTGACAGCTCCGTTACTGCAAAACGAATTACTTTCCCGGATCATACCGCTCCTTCACTCGATAGCAATTATGTAGTATTGCATAATGATGATAAACCGGCGCCCCTTTCAATTGATGAAATAAAAGAGATCGATACATTAATGATCGCGTACATTAAAAAAAATCAACTGGATTTGGAAAATTTATCGGATTATAAAAGGCAATATTTTCCTTCGTATAATGATAAAAAAGAGAAAGTGATTTGGGTCAATTATTTTTGCGATGGTTCTTTTATTAACTGGAAAAAAACGTTGGTGATCGTAAATGATGGAGGGAAGTGCTTTTTCCAGTTTACAATCAATCTTTCTACAAAAAAGATCTCTGATTTCATGACCAATGGCAATGCATAGCATCACTGAAACTTACAATCCCTGATCGTATCAAAACCCAGTAAGCCCGTAGCATACACGATTGTTATTTTTTTAGATGGCGGAACATCCTTTACATGAAAATGTTCATTTAAAAACAAGGTTAAATTCCGCGAAAGCGCTGCATCTTCTGCTGCTATTACTTCAAAATCTCCGTAATTCTGATAAATCGCAACATCAGCCGACGTATAGGTTTGTGTTTTTTGGTGAATGCAAACATTGAGATTAATGAACAATAAAAAATTAAGAAAGCACATTCCAAAACCCGAAAATGCATACATAGCAAACTGGTGATATTCCATTTCCAGGTGATCACGCACGTAACGCCATGGCAACAAGCCAATGGCAAAACAAACAAAAACCAATAATAACAATGTGGGAATGGTTACGATGGTAACCCTGGTAAACCAAACAAGTAAGGGAATACCGCCAAATAAGCCAAGAGCCGTGGAATACATGGCAATGTAAATTCCCCGTTTGGCAACAAATTTCTGAAACCGTGATTTTTTTTCTTCGAGTAATAGTTGTGACATGCGTGCCTGGAATAGCTCTAACGAAGGTACGTTTTTTTTACAAATCCATTCTGCATAGTACTTATCTTTATCATTCAAAAAAACGAAAAATGTCCGAAAAAAAACATACAAACTCACTGATCCATGAAACCAGTCCGTATTTATTGCAACATGCACACAACCCGGTAAACTGGTATGCCTGGAATGAAAAAACGCTGGAAAAAGCGAAAGCAGAAAACAAGCTGATCCTGGTTAGTGTGGGTTATTCGGCTTGCCACTGGTGCCACGTAATGGAGCACGAAAGCTTTGAAGATGAAACCGTAGCGCAGATCATGAATGATCATTTTATCTGCATCAAAGTGGACCGCGAGGAGCGCCCGGACATTGACCAGGTTTACATGATGGCTGTGCAGCTGATGACCGGACATGGCGGATGGCCACTCAACTGTTTTGCCTTGCCGGATGGCCGTCCGGTTTACGGCGGCACCTATTTTCCAAAGGACCAATGGATCAATATTTTATTGAATTTAACGGATCTGTACCTGCACGATCAGCAAAAAGCGCTGGATTATGCAACACAATTAACCGAAGGTGTGCGGCTGGCAGAGCTGGTGAAAATAAATGAAGCGCCACCCGCATTTACAATGGAAACGCTTCACACCAGCTATGAAAACTGGCAAATACGATTTGATAATACCGATGGTGGCCCTAACAAAGCTCCAAAATTTCCATTGCCGAACAATTACCTGTTTTTACTGCAGTATGCAAAAACAACCGGCAATGAAAAAGCGCTGGAGCATGTAAACATTACGCTGCAAAAAATGGCTTACGGCGGCATTTATGATCAGATTGGCGGTGGTTTTTCGCGCTACTCGGTTGACCATTACTGGAAAGTGCCACATTTCGAAAAAATGCTGTACGACAATGCACAACTGGTAACGCTTTATAGTGAAGCATTCCGGGCAACCGGCAACCCGCTTTACAAACAAATTGTTTTTGAAACACTGGCATTTGTGGAACGCGAATTAACATCGCCTGAAAATGGTTTTTATTCGGCGCTGGATGCGGATTCGGAAGGTGTGGAAGGAAAGTATTATGTGTGGACTAAAGAAGAAATACAACATTTATTAAAAAATGATTTTGAAGTGTTCGCCGATTATTTTAACCTGAATGAACGCGGCTTATGGGAACACGGCAATTTTATTTTATTGCGAAATGATGCGGATGAAACCGTTGCAAAACGCCATCACATTTCCACGGAAGCGTTGCTGCAATTAATGGAAAAATGCAAAACACAATTGCTGGCTGTTCGTGAAAAACGCATCCGCCCGGGATTGGACAATAAAATACTCACTTCCTGGAATGCACTGATGTTAAAAGGATACGTGGATGCCTACAATGCATTTGGCGAAACCCGTTTTTTAAAGACAGCAGTAAAAAATGCGGATTTTTTATTAAAATATGCGCTCTCGGAAGGAAACGAATTGAGCCACCTGGCAACGGTAATTCCCCGCATTGGGCAAAAAAACGGTTTCCTGGAAGATTACTCATTTATGATGGAAGCGTTGATCGCTTTGTACCAGGCTACGTTCAACGAATCGTATTTATTAAAGGCAGAGGAGCTGATGCATTATTGCGAAGAGCATTTCCTGGACAGTAAAAGCGGGATGTTCTTTTTTACTTCCGACCTGGATCATGCGCTGATCAGCCGTAAAATGGAGTTATCGGACAATGTGATCCCCGCCTCCAATTCAAGCATGGCCAAATGCCTGTTTTTACTAGGCCATTACCTGGAAAACGAAAGTTATGTGGAGCAAAGCAAACAAATGCTGAACAATGTGCTTACTGAAATAGAGCATTACGGGGCAGGCTACAGCAACTGGGCCACTTTGCTGCTGTATTTGAGCGCCCCGTTTTACGAAGTGGCAATTGTTGGTAAAACTGTTGATGAAAAATACAGATCCTTCCAAAAACATTACCTGCCAAACGTGATCTTTGCAGTAAGCGCTACTCAGAGTACATTGCCATTGCTGATGAACAGGTTTACGGAGGATCAGACATTTATTTATGTGTGTGAAAACAAAACGTGTTTGCAGCCGGTGAAAGAAGTAGCGGAAGCTTTGAAGTTTATCCGGTAAAAAACGTTTAAAAAGATTGAAAAAAAGACTCTTCACATTTTTTTTCCTGCTTACGATCATTCATGGCCAGGCACAGCTCATCAGTACAAAGCCGGTGGAGATTCCCGTTGGCCCGGTAAATTTTAATCCCGACGTTGTAAAACAAAACAAGATCAAAAGCATTGTGCTGGATATGGTGGACAAGCCGGACGGTTCCATCATTATTGACAGGGATGCCACACAGGGTTTTGAGTTTGATACCAACGGAAAGGTTGTGCGGTATTATTACACACTTTTAGCCCGTACGGAAACGCAGGAAGTGGATGTTCCGGCGGTGAAAAAACACGGCCGGATCATCCGGCCGGCAAGCACCAGAACCATATTGAAATACGTCAACGATACTGTTTTTGCAAATGTATTTTACGATGATGAGAGCCGCGTTATTACAAAACGTACACGCATTGGCGATTATTACGATGCGTATTATTATGAGTACAACGAAAAAGGAAAAATAAAAAAAGAAACGCATTGCCGCGAAACCAACATCAGTGAAAACAAAAACGAGTTCAGGCTGGGCGTGCAAACGGTTTTATCTTCCGAAACGTTCGAGTACGAGCAGCTGACCCCGGTGCAGATAAAGAAAAAATGTATCAATGATGAAGGCCGCGAATACAAAAAGGCGATCATCAGCTACGATACGAAAGGAAATAAATTATATGAGAATTATGATTTTATTGTGAGCTGGATGCACGAGGAAAGCGATTATGAATACAATGAACAAAACTATCTTGTAAAAAAAATCTACATCAATAACCAAAGCGGGGAAGTACGTTTGGAAAGCATTTATGAATACGATGCAAACGGTTCGCTGACTTCCGAAAAGAAAATGAAAGGAACGGAAGTGCTGAATGAAGTGAGCTATTTATTTGATGATGCTACCAAATTAGTAAAATCGCAGATCGACCGGGATTTTAAAAATGCATCGATCGGGATTGTGAAGTATGCGTACACCTACTATTAGTAACAGGTAGTAAGTATCAGGTAGTAAGTAACAGGTATCAAGACTTGCAGAGATAAAAATAAACGATGTGCTAATCTTCACCGGCTTTGAAAAAAATATTCTTTTTCATTTTTATAATTGCATGTTCATTGCCGGCCGTTGCCTGCTTAAACGAATATTTAGTAAGGCTGGACGGTAGCAGCGTAGAAATGAATATGACAGGAGGTGGCCGCCCGTTTGGATACGACAACGAAGACTTCTATAGAAACACAAAAGAAAATGTACGCAGCAGATTTGCAGCGTATCAATCATCAAAAAATTTAGAAGATTATTCCGATTACGGTGTTGCACTTGTAAGAGATCAACAGTACATTGCTGCAAAAAAAATCTTCCTTGAAATAGAAAAACAAAAGCCGGGATTATACGCGACCAGTGCCAATCTTGGCACTACTTACGAGCTTTTAGGAAAAAATGATTCTGCTTTGTATTGGATCAGGAAAGCAGTTGCGATCAATCCTCATTCGCACCAGGGATCAGAGTGGATCCATGTAAAAATCCTGGAAGCAAAAAACAATGCTTCAATCAAAGATCTATACCATTACAATATTTTATCCCTGAATTTTGGTAATAATGATACTCCTGAAAACCTTAACGGACCACGGGTTAATCTTGATTCACTTTATTACCAGCTGGATTATCAAATGGAAGAGCGCGTATTTTTTGTAAAGCCAAAAGATGCAGTAATGGGTCAATTACTTTTTCAATTGGGAAATGTAATTGCCATGAAAGGTACATTAAGAGAAGCGGTTGATATTTATAAAAAAGCTGCGGAATATGGTTATACTGATGAGTTGATGGATGCGCGAATTAAATTATTCAATAATCTTCAGGAAGATTCCGATGATCGCAGGGATGGTCTTATTTATTTTAAATTAATTATTTATCTGATCATTGCTATCCCCATTGCGATCGGAATTTTCTGGTTTATTTATAATAGAAGAAAAAAGAATTAAATCAGATTACTAATGTGCAGATTACCGATGTACTAATAGCGCCTACGTGTACATAGCAAAAAATAAAACAACCACAGGTTTTTAATTAACAGATCCCGTGTCGTAGCACAGGATGACAACAGAAAAGGAAAGACCAGTTTTCTAAATCTCACACTCCACAGCTTGTACGTAGGCGCCAGAACCTTTTGAATTTTAACCTTCTAACTTTTAACTTCTTTTTTCTTCCCTGCTACAAAATCCTTCAGATAAAACGGCTCAAAATAAGCAACGTCTTCAAACTTTTTTTCATCAAATGCTTTTGCAGCGAGCGTGATCATCTCTTTTGCAGAGATCACAACGTCGTCTAAAAACAGTGCATTTTTATGTTGCGATAAAACTTCTTTGCATTTGGCTGCGCCATCGCCGAAAAAATAAACGGTGTGTTCCTGTAATAAATCAGAGAAGGAATGTTCATCAATGATCTCGGCAGCAGTGGGTTTTATTTCTTTTCCTGTGGCATCGTAAACAGCGCAAAATACTTCCATGCGGCGTGCGTCTATCATGGGACAGAAGAGGGATTTGGGATTTGGGATTAAGGATTTAGGATTTTGTGCCGCTGCTAATGCTAAGTGTTTCAACGTATCAACAGCAATTAAAGGTTTGTTGAGTGAATAACACAAACCTTTTGCAGTGCTCACGCCTATGCGCAAACCGGTATAGGAGCCGGGGCCTTTGCTGATCGCGATGGCATCTACGGAAGTGAGTGCAACATTGGCCTGCTGCAATACATCCTCAATAAATACGGTTAGATTTTCGGCATGGGAATACTCGCCGTTTTGTTCTTTTAATGCCAGCAGCTTTCCATCCGCTGCCAATGCTACGCTGCAAACGGTGGTTGCTGTTTCTAAATGAAGGATAATTGCCATTGGAATACAACGCGCTTAATTCAACTTATTTTTTTCCGCCGTTGAACAATTCAGACTTCTCTACTTTTTTAATCGCAGTTCCGTCTTTCAACGTTTTTGCAATAGCGCTGTACGGGCCGGAAATTACTTCATCGCCTTCTTTCAATCCTTCTGTTATTTCAATATAATCGTTATCCTGGATCCCGATTTTTACTTTTACCAGTTTTGCTTTGCCGGCATTCATCACAAACACACACTCTTGCACTTTTACAGGCGCTTTTGGTTCAGCGGATTTATCTTTTGCATCCTTGATCACAATGTCGCCGCCATCTTCTCCCCCTCCGTTTTTCTTTTTATCGAGATCGTTCATGGTGCTGTCTGTGCGGGTAGTCACCGACTGGATCGGAACGGTTAAAATGTTGCTTGCTTTTTTTGTTTGTACATCCACGGTTGCGCTCATTCCGGGGCGGAACGGCGAATTGCCTTTATTATCAGTCATCAGATCAGCATACGACCCTTGCAAAATACGGATCTTCACGGTAAAGTTGGTCACCTGTTCTGCGGTTACGCCCGTGGTGTTGGCAGTGTTGGCAATTTCTGTTACAATGCCTTTGAATTTACGATCGAGGTAGGCATCTACTTCTATCAGCGATGTATCGCCGTTGTGCACGCGTACAATATCATTTTCATTTACATCCACGCTCACTTCCATTTCGTTCAGGTTAGCAAGGCGCATGATCTCGGTTCCTTCCATTTGTGCGGTTCCTACTACACGCTCGCCTTTTTCTTTGTTCAGCTTGGAAACCGTTCCGTTTACGGGCGAGTAAATATTTGTTTTTGCTAAATTATCATTTGCTTCTTTGAGCGATGCTTCCGTACTTTTCACATTGTAATCGGCAGCATCCACATTGTCTTCCGCACCTTTCACATCCGCTTTAGCGCCATCATAAGCTGCTTTGGCCGCATCATAATCCGATTGTGAAATAGCGCCCTGGTCCAGTAGTTTTTTGTTACGCATGTACGATGCTTCTGAGTTTGCGAAAGATGCCTTGATCTGCTCTAACCGTGCTTTTTCGTTGGACAAGCTGGCTTTTGCACCGTTTAAAGTGGCAACCATCCTGCTGGAAGTAGATTCATAAATAAGCGGATTGATCTTGCAAAGCAGGTCGCCTTTGTTTACATGGTCACCTTCTTTTACAAATAATTCCACGATCTCGCCCGAGACATCAGAGCTGATTTTGATCTCCACTTCGGGCTGGATTTTTCCGTTGGCCGAAACCAGCTCGGTGATGTTGCGTTTTTGTACTTTCTCAATGGTAACGGCGGTGGATTTATCGCCGGAGCAGTTTTTCAGCATAACGATGCCAACCAACAGTACAACTCCTGCAATGATGATCCAGATTATTTTTTTCATTTTTTTGTTTTTATTTTATAGGGGAAATTAAAATTTAAGTGGTTTCCCCTGGTAAAAATCAAGCACTTTTGATTTGAATACATACTCGTATTTTGCCTGCAGGAGATCTGTCTGCGCTTTGATCACTTTATTTTTTGCAGTGTTATAATCCGTAGTGTTTACCATGCCCACATTAAAACGCTGCTCGGTATATTTGAATGATTCCTGTGTGGCTTCGAGCGCTTTTACACTGGAAGCATATTTTTTCAAACCCGCATTTGCATCGGCGAACGCCTGCTGCACATTTTTACGGATCTGCAATTTGGTGGATTCCACATTAAGATCAGCGTTCAGCTTTTGAATTTTTGCGCGATCGATGTTGGTTTTTACCGTTAATTTATTAAAGATAGGAACGGTCAGGAAAAACCCAAATGACTTGTTAACGTTAGCTTTGTATTGACTCCCGAACGGTGTTTTTTCGTAGGTAGGGTCGGAAAACACGGGCGACAAAACGGTATCTCCTCCACTGGTAAGGCTGCCGTTTGGTGCATAGCCCTGGTAGGAAGGCAATGAAACCAGGCGCTGGCTTAAGCCGGAATAGCCGGTACCATAGGAAGCGCTGAATGACAAACGCGGGCTTAATCCACCCCAGGCCACATCCACAGCTTTATCGGCGCTTTGCACTTTCAGCTCGGCGCTTTTTACTTCCGGCAAATTGCTCACGGCAGTGTTGTAGATCTGCATCGGCGAAGACGCCAGTAACTGATCGGCCATGGAGCTGAGATCGGGCTTTACAATGGTGAACCCATCGGCAGAAGGCAAATTAAGCAATTGTGCTAAAGAAAGCAGGGAAATGTCCAATTGGTTTTGTGCATCGGTGAGGGTCAGCTCTTCCGATGCCAATTGCGCCTGTATGTCTAAAAGTGCACCTCTTGCAGAGGATCCGGCATCTACCAGCAGTTTGGTCCGGTCCACCTGCAGCTGTGTAATTCCCATTTGGTTACGGGCCACATCCACGGCATCCATGTTATAAAGCACTTGTAAATAAGCGGTAGCGATGTTGAGTGAAACATCGTTCTTCATTTTATCAATATCGTATTTGCTTGCCAGGTAATTGTAACGGTTTTGTTTGATGGTGTTAATGGTTTGGAGACCGCTAAACAGGTTGATATCGGCGCTTACGCCAAAATTTTGCGATAATACTTTAGAATCGGCAAACTGGTTGGTAAAACGATCGACGGTACGCCCGATGTTGTAGGAATGGGAGGCGCTTCCGTTTACTTCCGGCAGCAGCTGGCCTTCGCTTTGTACCAGGTTTACCTGTGAAATATCAGAGGTATAGACACTTTGCTGGATCTGAATGTTGTTTTTCAGGGCATAATCGATGCATTCTTCCAGCGACCACGTTTTTGCCGTAACGGGTTCCTGTGCCACTGCCGTGATCGCTGTAAAGCACAGTAAAATGGATAAGTATTTTAACATAAGTGGTTGTCTTGAATGCAAATTTAATTATTTTATCTACTAAATAGCAATTTTAGGTGCAGTTCAAAGCTTAAAGTTCAAAATTCGAAGTTTGCTGTGCGCGGATGCTGTGTGGATTTAACCGCAAAGGCGCAGAGAAAAAGAAGTGCTGTGTATTTTGAGGGTGTTTGTTAGGATTGTTTTGTGAACACAGCCCTAACCCCTTCCAGGGACAAAAAAGCCCTGAAAGGGGAGGTTCTTTTTTGTCTTGATACCTGTTACTTATACCTGACCTTATACATCAAAACGGTTGCAGCAAGCGCCAGTGTAATAGCATTGGAAATGGTCATTGGCAGATCGCCGAGACAAATGCCATAAGCCAGCCAACAAGCGATGCCGAAGGTAAAGATGATGTACATTCCCAGCGAAATGCCTTTTGTTTCTTTGGTGCGCATCACCTGTACCACTTGTGGAACAAAGGAAACAGTGGTGCAGAAGGCTGCTAAAAAACCGATGGTGGTAAAAGAATTCATAAAGCGCTTTTTGCAAAAGTAAGGATTAGATTGCAAATATAACGGAGCCGGGAAGACAAGACCTAAATAATTGTGAGCGTATCCATGAACTCATTTTTTTTGCGCTGTGCCAATGGAATTTTATCACCGTTACTCATGATGATCAAATCATCGTTCCTGTAATACTGGTCCACTTGTTTGATGTTGATAAGATGTGAATGGTGTACCCTGAAAAATAAATCGGGTGGTAATTCATCTTCAAACTCTTTCAGGTTTTTCGACGACAACAATGCGCTTTTATCCAGCAATACAATTTTGGTGTAACGCCCGTCGGCCTCACAGCGAATAATGTTCAGCGGCTCCACAAATTTTAACCCGCTCTGGCTCGAGATCACAATGCGCTTGTTCTGGTTAATTTCCCGCGCTCTTGAATTTAATAAATCCTGCAGCAATTTTTCGTAATTGATGGTTTTTTTATACTGCTTTACTTTCTCCACGGATTGTTCGAGATCGCTGATACTAATTGGTTTCAGCAGGTAATCAATGGCATTTACTTTAAATGCATCTACCGCAAATTTATCGAAAGCGGTAACAAACACAATGTGGTGTTTACTCTCCGGCACTTTGGTGAGCAACTCAAAAGCGGTTCCGTCGCCAAGGTCAATATCTAAAAATATCAATTCGGGATTTAATTTTTTGATCGCTGCCTCGGCTGTTTCCACAGAACTTGCCTCCCCTATTATTTTTATATCGGGGCAATATTCCGTAATGAGCTTTACCAGTACTGCCCGGTTATGCTTATTGTCGTCAACGATGAGTGTTGGTATCATGCTGTATGGGGTAAATAATTCGTACTACTGTTCCTGTTTTATTTTTATCAACATCGTTGAGGTCAATTGTTTCCGTATAAATATTAATATTTTCGAGCAGATTAATGATATTGATCCGTTCTTTAATAATTTGCAATCCGCGCGAAATGTGTTTGCTTCCCGTTGGTTTTTTCTTCACCATGTAATTGATCCCGTTTCCGTTATCGGTGATCTCCACCACAATGGTTTCGCCTTCTTTTTTAAAGCGGATGGAAATAATTCCCTGCCGGTCGTTGCGTGGTTTTATCCCATGCTTAATGGCATTTTCCACAAAGGTATGAATGATCATCCCGTGAATCAGGGTGTTGTCTTTATCAATTCCGGGCTCCACTGTTATGGAATAATCAAAGGCATTTTCCAGTTGAATATTTTCGAGCGGCAAATAAATTTCGAGCAGTTCCATTTCTTCGCGGATGCTGATCTTTCGTTTGCGGATGTGTTCGATGATCAATCGCATTAAGCTGGAAAAGCGCGCGGTGTATTCGTTTGCGAGCTTTGTTTCGCCGGTGATAAAAAGCGCCTGTATGGTATTTAAACAATTAAAAACAAAATGCGGGTTCATTTGCGCCTGGATCCCTTCGAGCTGTAATTCAGCCAGCTGGCGCTTTACAGCGTTTTCTTTTTCCAGCAGCTCTTTATTTTTTTTCGTGCGCCAGCGGATAATCATAAATGTAAGTATGCAAATAAGCAGGGCCACTATAAAGAGAAACCAATTGGTTTCATACCAATAAGGAAGAATCTGAAAAGCAAATATTTTTTCAACCGGGTTGGGATCATTCCCGCTATCAATAGCGCGGATAATGAATTTATAGTTACCGGGCGGCAATTGATAAAACGAAAAATTGCTTTCTTTTTGCGGAGCGCTCCAGTCTTGCGCCACATCATTTTTTACAACTTTGTATTGGAAATACACATTGAATTTTTCAGAAAAATTAACGCAACTGGCCTTAAAATTAATTACGGAAATTGTTCTTTCAAATGTATGCGGAGTGGAATCGTTCAGTATTTTATTTTGTGTGGCCAGTACAATTTTCGGAAACAGTTTTCGGTAGGTTGGCGTATCGGGTGTAACCACCACAACGCCTTCTATGGTTGGAAAATAAAAATGATTTTGTTTTGTTTTTAAATAATTATTCTGAAAACCGCCATTAAATTCAGTATTCAAAATTCCGTTTTCCTGCGTGTAATGTTCCGGAATTAAAAAGCCGGTTTTTCCTTTGTAAAAATCATCCAGTGCTTTGTAAGAAATTTTCCACAAACCATAATTGGAGCTCATAAATAATTGCCCGAAATTATCGGGTGCCAGGCAAAAGGCATCTTCAAACAACATGCAATTTTTCATCGCGTTGATGGAAGTAAGCTTGTTTTTATCATAGCAATATACACCACCGCCATACGTACCGATCCAGAGCTTGCCTTCCTCGTCTTCTATGAACGACCGCACTTCCTTGGCATTTAATCCTTCTTCTTTCCCAACAATTTTTTCTACTTTATCTTTAGAAACAATGTAAAATCCGTTTTCGCCACCCAGGCAAATGTTCCCGTTTTTTAACTGGTACATGCATACGATCTTGGATTTTATTTGTCCGGAAAATACCGGCCTGATCGTTTCCCTGCCGGCTCCTCTTGCAACGCCTTTTTCTGTTCCCACCCAGGTATTGCCTTCTGCATCCCTGAAAACAGAAAACACGATGCCACCCGGTATCGCAGGTGGAACAACCTTTCCAGTGATCTTATCACCCTGCATGAGCAAAATTCCAGAGCCCCATGTTCCGCAATAAATGGTTTTATCAATTTCAGCCAGACTGGAATACGAGCCTTCAATATTGTTATAATTGATCACCGTATCGGCTTTCAGTTGGTGGATGTGACAACAGTTATCTCCCATCAGCACTTTACCATCATACGTTTTGATGATCGAGTTGAGGGAAGAAGCAGCAAGCCCTTCTTTTTTATAAATGGAATATGCGGTTTTAAACTGCAGTTTTAAAAGCCCTTTTTCGTAGGTTCCTGCAAACAGGCAATTTTCTGCTTTGTTATATAACAAGCTGATAATGGATCCGGAAGCCAGCCCTGCATCGGTTGTATAACGCTGTGAATATTCGGGGCTGTAATAAAACAAACCCTGGTTGGTGGCCACATAAAATTCGGAATCACTTACAAATTCAATATCCTTGCACATGTCCGACGACTCCTTCAGAACAACGCCGATGTCCGTTATTTTTTTTATGGAATCGGTTAGCCGGTATGCCGCTGAGCGTGTAACAGCATATACTTTGTGATCAAACGCATTGAATTTGATCCGGATAAATTGTTCATCCGCAATCTTCTGCATTTTATGCGTACTGATAATATAAGTATAGGTTCCGAGCGCGGTAGGGCAATACACAATGCCGTTGTAGTAATACAAACAGCTAATTGCCGCGGGTATTTTACAGTTTAATTTAGTGATCTTAAAATCGGGCAGCGTGGCGCAATACAACTCGTTATTGGCATCGGATAAGATCAGGCTGTCGTTTTGTGCCGATGAAAAATCAAAAGCATATTGAGATGTATTCTCTACTTTGTATTGAGGCAGCAGCTGCACAATTTTGGAAGTATTAAAATCCTTGCCGTACAGGATATGGTATTTTTGGCTCCAGTAAATGTGATCAAAAAAGTGGTAGCGGTATTTTTTATCGATCGGGGGCTCCGAAAATTCATATCCGTTAAACGTACTGATACCGTTGGCGGTTGAAAGAAAAAGAGAGCCGTCGGAATTTTCAATGATATCGGCCACCTGGCTTTGTGTAAGCCCATCCTTGGTAGAATACTGGGTGACGGTAAATGGTACTTCTTTTTGCAGGCTCAGCTCATTTAACCTGCCGATGGAATTTTGCGCAATGCCGCTGCCGGCAAAAAAAATAACTGCGAGTGCAAGCAGGATTTTATTTTGAGAGAGAGAAAAGAATGTATATTTTTTATTCCACACCACGTTCAGGCAAGCTTTTTCTTAAAGTACAAAAAAAACAATTTTAATTGAATGTGAAAATGTTTTTTATAAGAAAAGACATTATAAATGGTTGAATTCCAAATAAATATATTTAAAAATATCACTTATTCATTAAATCCAATCAATTATCCTTTCACAGGCTTCAATTATTAAGTTCTTCCCCTATTGTGCCCTAATCTGTATAATATTGCGCGAAAATGGGAGAACATCCATTTTGCAGCAACTCTTTTTGTAAAAATCACCGAAAACCGTGAATGCTGCAGAAGTGCGTCTGGCGATATTTGCGACAAATTCCGTTTATAATAATAAAACTAAAATGAAACACACACTCACACTCCGCTTTGTAGTTGCTTTTACAGCAATTTTATTGTCATTATCCCTAAATGCAGCAGTTGCCGGCACTCCCACAACCGATAGCGGCGAATTGAAACTTAATCAAACCATTGCGTATTCAACGCCTGTGGTACAGGTTTCATTTAATGGAAACGACGGCGAAACCGGCTTTTTCCAGGTACTGGATGCTTCCGGTGTGGTGATCCGCCAGATCGAAACAGTGGAGCTGATCAAAGCCCCATCTTATTTTACTATTGATATTTCCGAGTTCCACGAAGGCACTTATACCTTTTTGATAAAAACACATACAAAAACATATACCTCTACTCTTACCATTAAATAATAGTAAAGCATTAATTATATAGTACACTTATTCCTATCAATTATGAAAAAATTTTTACTATCCGTTGTATTTATGTCATTATGCATGGGCGCCTTTGCTCAGCTGATCACACCATTTACAATCCGTAAGCAGATCACGCAAAAAGGAGGGATCCGGTTTATTTCCAACTCATCCGTTACCTGTACTACCAGCGCCAGCTGTACCAGTGCAAAAAACGAAGTTCCTCCTGCAGGAACCAGTAGTGACAATGGTTTTACCGCTGCGTACATTGATATTGATGCGGATGGAACTACCTTTCAATCCAGCAGCGATAGTTTAACGCTTCCAACCTGTAGCCAGATCAGCTGGGCAGGATTGTACTGGGGTGCTCAAAACGTAGCCGGCGGTAGCAACTATGCCACCCGCGGAACGGTAAAATTAAAAGTAAATAATGGGACCTATACTACTATTACTGCTACACCGCAGGACAATGCAGTAGGGTTCGACACGTATCACTGTTTCAGCGATGTTACTTCGATTGTGCAGGCGGCTGGTATCAATGCCCGTTTTACACTGGCGAATATTGCTACAAGAGTAGGTAACACCAACGTTTTTGGAGGCTGGTCAATTGTAGTGATTTATAAAAACGATTTACAGCCAATGCGTAACCTGACCGTATTTAACGGGCTTGCCGACGTCAGTGGCTCTGCTGCAACAGTCGATATTCCGATCAGCGGATTTTTAACGCCACTAAGCGGGCCGGTAACATTTGAGCTTGGATTGATTGTGTACGATGGTGACCGCGCTTCTACCGGCGACTCCCTTTTATTTAAAGGCGCTGCTGCTTTCAGAAGCGTGAATGATGCCATTAACCCGGCGAATGATGCCTTTAACAGTACCTGCTCTTACAATGGCGTACTTACTCCTTACCGTAACCCCAGCTTAAACAATACACTGGGTTATGATGCGGATATTTTTATTCCAAACAATACCACTAAGTTATTTATCGGCAACAGCGCCACATCAGCCACCATCCGCCAGCGAACCGGTGGTGAAACTTTTTTAACACAGGTAGTTACTTCCGCTATCGATGTATATGAACCCGATCTGCGGGCAGCGGTGAGAGTAAAAGATTTGAACGGCGGGGTTGTGAATCCCGGCGATACACTGGAATATACTGTTGTAGGCAAAAACATCGGCTCCGACCCGGCTGTGAATACGTATATTACAGATACGCTTGAAGGAAATGCGATTTACGTACCGGGATCTTTAAAAATCACATCAGGTCCCAACCTTGGTAATAAAACGGATGCTTCCGCAGATGACCAGGGAGAATATATTTCTGCATCTAAAACAATACGCGTGCGCATTGGTAGCGGTGCCGGCGGCGTTAGCGGCGGTACGGTTTTAAACTCCCCGGCAGGAACGGACAGTACCCAGTTTAAATTCAGGGTAACCGCTACTACGGATTGTGTTTATTTATTATGTGACAATATTATTAATGCCAGGGCGCACATTGTAGGAACGGGTAACGTTTCCGGAAATACATTTGACAACGGCAGTAACCCCGATATTTTTGATGCCTCCGGTTGCCCGGTCCCGGGAACAACCAATACAACGATCAGTGCTGCATTGTGCTCTGCACCGGCTGCTGGTAGCAATACACCGGTATGTACAGGTGGAACTATTAATTTAACATCAACGCCTTCCAGCAGCTCCACGTATGCCTGGACAGGGCCGAACGGATTTACATCCACCGCACAAAATCCAAGCATTACAGGAGCTACAGCGGCAATGGCCGGAACATATTCGGTAACCATTTCGGTAACCGGTACTTCCTGTACATTTCCGTTAACAACCACGGTGGTTGTTAACCCCGCTCCAAGCGCTACGATTTCGTACGCAGGCCCGTTCTGTGCCAACAATGCAACGGTACAAAACGTAACGCGTACAGGAACTGCAGGCGGTGGCTATACAGCTACACCGGCAGGATTAACAATTAATGCGGCTACAGGCGCTATCACACCAAATACATCTACTGTGGGAACATACACGGTAACGTATACAATTGCTGCAAGCGGCGGTTGCGGGGTTTATACAACTACCGCATCTGTAACAATTACTGCTACACCATCGGCAACCATTGCTTATGCTGCATCTCCATATTGTACCAGTTTATCAACTGCACAAGCTGTTACACAAACAGGTACCGGAGGTGGAACTTATTCTGCTACTCCGGCCGGTTTAATATTTAACGTTGCAACAGGTGCAATTACACCAAGCACATCTGCAGCAGGAACCTATACGGTTACATATACCATCGCAGCAGCAGGCGGTTGCTCCGTATTTACAACTACTGCAAGCGTTACCATCACTACAGCGCCAAGCGCTACAATTTCGTACGCGGGCCCGTTCTGTTCCAGCAATTCAACAGCACAAAACGTAACACGTACCGGTACGGCAGGCGGAACGTACACTGCAACTCCGGCAGGATTAATAATGAATGCTGCTACAGGAGCTATTACGCCAAACACTTCTACTGTAGGAACATATACGGTAACGTATACAATAGCTGCGGCAAGCGGTTGTGCTGCATTTACAACTACTGCAAGCGTTACCATTACAGCGGCACCAGGTGCAACCATCGCTTACGGCGGGTCACCGTATTGTACCAGCTTAGCTACTGCGCAGGCAGTGACACAAACAGGTACAGGAGGCGGAGCTTATTCTGCTACTCCAGCAGGGTTAACAATTGACATCGTAACAGGTGCAGTTACACCAGGCACATCTACCGCAGGAACATATACAGTTACGTATACAATAGCAGCAGCCGGCGGTTGTGCTGCATTTACAACTACAGCAAGCGTTACCATTACAACCGCACCAAGCGCTACGATTTCGTATGCAGGCCCGTATTGCGTTGCCAACATTATTCCGCAAACAGTAACCCGCACAGGAACTGCAGGCGGTGGCTATACAGCTACCCCGGCAGGATTAAGCATCAATGCGGGTACTGGTACTATTACCCCTAGCTTATCTGCGGTAGGAACCTATACGGTTACATACTCAATAGCTGCGGCAAGCGGTTGTGCTGCATTTACGACTACTGCAAGCGTTACCATTTCATCGGCAGCGAGCGCCACCATCGCTTACGCAGGATCACCATATTGTACCAGCCTTGCAACACCGCAACCGGTTACGTTAACCGGAACAGCGGGCGGAACATACTCCGCATTGCCTGTTGGCTTAATACTTAATGCAAGCACCGGAGATATTACTCCGAGTACATCCACTGCAGGAACATACACTGTTACATATACCATTGCAGCAGCAGGCGGTTGCGGAATTGTGATCACCACTGCAAGCGTTACCATTACTACTGCGCCAAGCGCTACCATTTCATACGCAGGCCCGTTCTGCGGAAACAATGCAACGGTACAAAACGTTACACGCACAGGAACAGCCGGTGGAACATACACCGCTACTCCGGCAGGATTAATAATGAATGCTGCTACAGGAGCAATTACACCTAACACATCTACCGCAGGAACGTACACTGTTACTTACACCATTCCTGCAGCAAGCGGTTGTGCAACATTTACAACAACTGCAAGCGTTACCATTACGGCAACGCCAACCGCAACAATTGCTTACGGCGGATCTCCATATTGTACCAGCGTAGCTACTGCACAGGCAGTAACGGCAACCGGAACAACAGGCGGAACATATACCGCTACTCCTGCAGGATTAACATTAAACGCTGCTACCGGTGCAATCACGCCAGGTACATCTGCTGCGGGAACGTACACCGTAACCTATACAATAGCTGCGGCAGGCGGTTGTGCTGCATTTACAACTACTGCAAGCGTTACCATTACCACAGCACCAAGCGCTACGATCTCTTACGCAGGCCCATTTTGTGCTACCAATGCAACCGTACAAAATGTTACACGTACCGGTACGGCAGGCGGAACATACACTGCTACTCCGGCAGGATTAACAATGAATGCTGCTACAGGAGCGATCACACCAAATACATCTGCCGTAGGAACATATACAGTAACATACACCATTGCCGCGGCTAGCGGTTGTGCTGCATTTACTACTACTGCAAGCGTGAGCATCATAACTGCACCGGGCGCTACTATTGCGTATAGCGGATCGCCATATTGTACCAGCCTGGCTACTGCACAGGCAGTAACATTAACCGGTACAAGCGGTGGAACATATTCGGCATTGCCAGCAGGCTTAACATTGGATACAAATACAGGCGCTGTTACTCCGGGCACATCAACAGCCGGAACATACACGGTAACATACACCATTGCTGCGGCAGGCGGTTGTGCTGCATTTACTACTACTGCAAGCGTTACTATTACAACTGCTCCAAGCGCTACTATTTCGTACGCAGGGCCTTTCTGCTCCAGCAATGCAACGGTACAAAACGTTACACGTACAGGTACAGCGGGAGGAACATACACTGCCACTCCTGCCGGGTTAACAATTAATGCTGCTACCGGTGCAATTACACCGAATACATCCACCACAGGAACGTATACAGTAACATACACCATTGCTGCGGCAAGCGGTTGTGCCACATTTACAACTACAGCAACACTTACCATTACTGCGGCTCCGGCTGCAACTATTGCTTATAGCGGATCGCCATATTGTACCAGCCTGGCTGCTGCACAGGCAGTAACATTAACCGGAACAACAGGCGGAACATATACTGCAACCCCGGTAGGATTAACATTAAATGCTGCTACCGGAGCGGTTACTCCGGGCACATCTACTGCAGGAACATACACGGTAACATACACCATTGCTACGGCAGGTGGTTGTGCTGCATTTACTACCACCGCAAGCGTTACCATTACAACTGCTCCAAGCGCTACGATCTCATACGCAGGGCCGTTCTGTGCTACCAATGCAACCGTACAAAACGTTACACGTACCGGTACAGCTGGCGGAACATACACTGCCACTCCTGTAGGATTAACATTAAACGCTGCTACAGGTGCGATCACACCAAATACATCTACTGCAGGAGCGTATACCGTTACGTACACCATTGCTGCTGCTGGCGGATGTGCTGCATTCACCACCACTGCAACGGTTACCATTACTGCTGCTCCGGCTGCAACCATCGCTTATAGCGGATCACCATATTGTACCAGCCTGGCTGCTGCACAGGCAGTAACGGCAACTGGTACAACAGGCGGAACATATACTGCAACTCCGGCAGGATTAACATTAAATGCTGCTACCGG
>OLLL01000038.1_pt1 | contig 28795 bp, 21 predicted proteins | sample 1604541 | NCBI WGS metagenome assembly OLLL01 (sample SAMEA104055722, study PRJEB20765) | soil metagenome | isolation source: soil
GCGCATCCGTGGGATCGAATACACGGCCTACCGCCCCATGGCGGACCAGGAGCTGGGGAAGCTCTGCGAACGCGCACTGCGGGAGCATGGGCCGCACCGCATCGAGATCCAGCACCGGCTGGGTTTTGTGGCGGAGCGGGAGGCGAGCATCCTGCTGCGGGTGACGACGAAGCACAGCGCCGCGGCGTTCGACCTGTGCCGGTGGTATTTGAAAAACCCGCAGCTTCTCCTAAATAGGTATTGCTGGTACCGGTGGTATTATCCCTTCCGGAAAGGGTACCTACAAAAGTATTTGACCCGCCGGTAGTTGTAGCAGCACCCGAATGGTCGCCGATAAAAGTATTGTCGCTTCCGATGGTATTAAGGACCCCTGAGCTTTGTCCGAAGAAAGCATTGGTGGTACCTGTTGTATTGGCGTTACCGGAGGACTGTCCTACAAATGTGTTTGAGTTTGCAGTGTTTGCAACCCCTGCGGCGTTTCCTACGAAAACGTTGTTGCTACCGGTGAGGTTGTTAAGCCCTGCGCTGGCTCCTAAAAACGTATTTGCAAAACCTGTTGTATTTGCCGATCCTGATAAATTTCCGATAAATGTATTTGCCTGTGCAGTAGTCGTTGATTGCCCTGCATTGCCGCCAATAAATGTATTTTTATTAGAGCCTATTGTACTTGCAGCACCGGCATTCAAACCAATAAATACATCTGTTGCACCATCCGAATTGATCCACATTAAATTGGTACCTGCAGCATTTTTCAACAGCATCAATGGATTTGCATTTGTTTGTGCAGCGCTTCCCTGAATCGTTAAAGCAGTTGCATTGGTAGCGGTTGTAACCTGTAGCTGGGTTCCCGGTGTTGTTGTTCCGATCCCCACATTAGCCCCGTTATTAAAAATGTTGCTGCTGTTCAATACCCAGGTTGTACCGTTCCAATACGTAGTGTTTCCTGCGGTAGTTCCGTTGGCAAGTGTACCGGCTGTTCCTGTTGCTCCTGTTGCACCGGTTGCTCCGGTTGCTCCGTTTGTTCCGTTTGTTCCGGCAGTTCCTGTTGCACCCGTTGCGCCTGCTGTTCCGGTTGCACCTGTTGCTCCATTTGTTCCGGCAGTTCCTGTAGCTCCTGTTGCACCATCAGCTCCCGGCGCACCGTTTGTTCCATTGGTACCGTCAGTGCCTGTTGCGCCTGTTAATCCTGTTGGCCCGGTTGCTCCGGCCGCACTGCCTGAATAAAGCGCATACGGAACACTTAATAATTGCGAGGTGCCCATCGCCATATAACCTGAACCGAAGTCAGCTTCGATCTCAATAAATTTTGCACCGCTTGCCCAATCAATTCCCGCAAATGTTCCGCTTACTACGGAACCATTGCCTACTTGTAAAGTGATCAGTCCAAATGCATTGGTGGTTACCGATTGCATTTCTTGGTATACAGTTGTTCCTGCGGCAGTAACATCGTGAACGGTGAGGCGTACCGTCAGGGAAGCACTGGTCATGGGGTTTCCCGCAGCATCACGTACAATTGACTGGTAGTTGAATGATTGTGGCGCCTGGCCGAATGCTGTAGCTGCAATTGTAAAAAAAGCAACAAGCAATGAGAATAGTTTTATTTTTTTCATGATTTTTAGTTTAGTTGAGTTTGGTTATTTTATATGAATTTTTAAGATTAGTTTTTGAATTGACAATGTTCACTAAATACATTCCGCTTCCCAGCTCCGTAAACGAAATTTCAATTTTTCTGTCGAGAGAAGATTCGACCGTTTCTTTTTTCAGGAGCTTCCCTTGCAGGTCATACACTTCGATAGAATAAGTGCCTTCCGTTCCTGAAATGGCAATGACCAGGTTATCAACCACGGGGTTCGGATAAACAGAAATGTTTGCAGCTGCTGCATTCACAATTCCTGTTGTCATCATCGTTGCCGAATCGGGTTGCTGAAAGCCCTGTGTAAAAATGTTGCCGGAAGAAGTATATGTGTTTACCATTACTTCACCAATTGTCCATGCCATTGATACGCTTGCCGAAGTAGCATACGTACCGGCCGAACCAATTACATTCTGTGAGAACGATTGCGCCGAAATTGCTGATGGTGCAATGAGCGCAAGAAATACACTTCTCATCAGGTACTTGTATTTTTTCTTCATGTTGTAAGGTTTTAAATGTTTATAATTGATAAGGCAAAACTATGCGAATGGAACAGGAATTAAATAGTTACAATTTTCTATTTTAGTAGTTACTTATAACTATTTTTGAGAGTAATGGCTGTAAAAGTTGTATTTTTTTAATAGTATGGCAGTGTGAAACAACGGATCTTAACTTCTGAAATGAAAATGGTTTTAAACAGATCTTTTAAAATTGTACTTGCTGTCTTATTCTGGAGTTGTGGAAACTCATTGGCCTTTAGTAAAAACAACGACTCTGCTGCTGTATCAAAAAAAAACCCGGCAGGCCCGGCCGAAACATATAGTAACCTGGTAAAACAATACCTGGTAAATGATCCCGAAAAAGCAGTTGTGTATGGAAAAAAAGCCAGGATACTATACAGCAACAGCAAGGATGAGCCCGGTGAGGCAAAAGCAGACTATTTTATTGCGGTAGGATACAAAGGGCTGGCCGCTTTTGATTCTGCTTTGTTCTATTATAATGAATCGTATACCAAAAGAATTCATTGTAAGGCAGATTATGCATCTGTTGCTGAAGCAAAAAATGGAGAAGCGATCATTTATTCGATGGAAGCAAAATACGATCAGGCGCTGACGATCTTTATGGAGACGGAGAAAATATTCGAAGGAAAATCAGATTCTGCGGGTATTGCAAAAGAGCTGAACAATATTGGTAATATTTATTATTCCGTCAATCAATCTGATAAAGCGTTGTTGTATTTTAAACGAACGCTGGGAATAAAAGAGCGGCACCATTTAACTTCATTGCTGGACGCTGCTTACCTCAACATTGCGGATATATACAATGAAAAAAAACAATCAGACTCTGCAAAATATTACCTGGACAAAGCCTTAAAGCTTGCCGAAGAATTAGATGATCAGCCGGACATTTCCCGTGTATATTATGAGCTTTCGGAACTTTACAACAATCAGGATAAGTTTGAGCTTGCTATCTCTTCCATAAAAAAATCATTAGCCATACGGGAAGAGATCCGGGACGATTATGGAATAGCAGAATGCTTGCTCGACCTGGGAAGGTATTACAGCAGCCTGGATAATTTTAAAGAAGCGATCAGTAATTATAAAAAGGCGCTTGAATATTCACAGGAAACAGGTTCCACCCAACAGTTGTCGGAGCTGAATGACCTGATCTCGGGTGCATACATGGCCAGCGGTGATTTTAAAAACGCTTATACGTTCCTTCGTCAGCACATTAATTACAGGGATTCTGTGGTAGATGAAACCCGCGCAAAAAGGATAGCGGAGCTACAGGAAAAATATGATGTGCAGGAGAAAGAAAAAAACATAGAAATACTCCGTGCAGAAAAAGCCAACCAGGAAATTGAGCTTTACAAAAAGAAAATACAGGTCAATTATATTCTTGGAATCTCCATCGTTGTAATCCTGATCATTATCCTGCTTTATTTCAGGTATTCATCAAAACAAAAAAATAACAGCATCAGGAGAGAACTGGCATTAAATACAGAGCGGATCAATGCGATAGAAGAACGAAGAATCCTGCAGGAAAAACAGCAAAAGGAGCTGCTCAATACGTTTATTAATGCACAGGAAGAGGAAAGAAGAAAAATTGCACTTGATCTGCACGATGGATTAGGGCAGTTGCTAAGCGGGATCAAATTAAATCTGCACCTTGCTTTTAACGACAAAAATATGCCGGCAGAAACAGAAAAATTATTAAAAAACGTACAGCAGCTGAATAATGAATCCATTTCGGAATCCAAAAATATAGCCTCCAACCTTTTGCCCTATAACATAAAAGATTTCGGACTTGTTGCAGCAATTAAAAACCTGTGTTATAATAACAACCAGTTAAAAATAAGCACGATTAGTTTTTATTCAAACGATGTTCCCAGGAAGCTTCCGGGTGAACTGGAGATAGCCGTTTACCGGATCACACAGGAATTAATTAACAATGCTTTAAAACATGCAAAGGCTAGCGAAATTTTTGTTCAGCTGTTTTACAGGGAAAATAAACTGATCCTCCAGATCGAAGACAATGGAATTGGTTTTGTGGAAGCAGAAAGTAAAAATAAATTAAACTCGATGGGATTAAAAAATATTGCAAACCGGGTGAAATTATTAGACGGGCATGTAGAAATTGATTCCGTATTAAATAAAGGAACAACAGCTTTAATTGAATTTCCACTTTCATTATAAAATAAGTATCCGGGGCTTTTTCAATTCATTATAAAATAAAAACATGATACGTATCCTTATCGCAGACGACCATTCAATAATAAGAGATGGGATCATTGCATTGTTAAAATCAGAAAAAAGTATCCAGATCACCGGCGAAGCTGCCAATGGGTTTGAGGTGATCGAATTACTGAAAAAAAATAATACAGACATTGTGATCATGGATATTAATATGCCCGGGTGCAGTGGCCTGGAAGCCACACATATAATTACGAAAGATTTTCCTGCTATAAAAGTGATCGCGCTCACGATGTATGATCAGAGCGATTCTATAAAAAGTATGGTGGATGCCGGTGTTTGGGGGTATTTGTTTAAGGATTCAAATAAAGATGAATTGATCCAGGCGATAGAAAGCGTTTCGGGCGGTAAAAAATACTTTAACAATAAAATTTTTGATCTGCTGATGATGAATTCTGAAAACAGCAAACAGGAAAGCGCTTCAGAAAAAAGCGTACTTACGATCAGGGAAAAAGAAGTACTGAAATTGATTGCCGAAGGACACACCAGCCAGGAAATTGCGGATAAATTATTTTTAAGCATCCTCACAGTAAACGCTCACCGGAGAAACCTTTTGCAAAAACTGGATATTAAAAACACGGCGGGATTGGTGAGGTATGCAATCAAATCAAATTTGTCGTAGTTTGCAGAGGATCTGTTTGAAATAAGGAATGTGCTAAAATTTATCTTTGCTCATGTGGATCAAATAATGTTTCCCGCCCAGATCTTTTTCAAGATGCAGTTCTCGGTCCGTTAATTTGAGGATGTGCCAATCCTGTTTGGTTTTTACAACAAAAGGATTGTTTCCGTATTGTCCTCCCGAATCCATTGTTACGAAAATTTCTAAATATTTTTTATGATCATGAAAATTCCAATAACCGCCAACGAATGATCCTGAGATCAATTTCTCTCCTTCGGTCTCATGAAATGCAATTGGTCCTTTGTGAACTGTATTTAATGAGTCGAGATCATTGATCCAATAACCAACAATCATATAATCCTCGTTCCAGGTAAGTCGTCGTGTACGCGGACTTAAATTAATGATTGGATTTTCTTCATATTTTTTACATCCATCAATAAAAAGGGTGCAGAGAAACAGGAATGTGATTACAGGAATGCGTTTAAGTTGAGGCATTTGCATACGTACGAATATCGGGATTAATTACTCAATGCCTAACGTTATGTTTTTACCTAAATAGAGCAACTGTTTTTTCATCAGGTTTATTTTAATACTGTTCGAACTAATTAATTCCTTGCCCAAACGGAGCTCCAGCCGGTAATCAACAGTGGTATCTCCCATGCCGGTATAATCGCTTTCAATTTCTGATTCAATGGCTGTGTGTGGCGGCAGCTTCCTGGCCCAGTAGCTATTGCCGCATTCTACAAGGGCACATGTTCCCTGGAAGACAAACCACTGCGGCAGTGTGTCACTTTTTGCAGGATAGGAAACGGAAGAGCTGATGTTATTAATGATCGCATCCAGGCAAGGGATTTTTACAGAATCGTTGGAATTATTTACAATGTAAAACAGGAAATATTCATTGCCGTTTTTTTTGCTTTCGTAAAAATGATTGGGGATATACATGAAAACATTTTTCCGTGTCCTGCATAAACATTGTATAATGGAGTTGCTGTCAATCGCAACTATTTTGTTATGCCATGCTTTGGCTTCGCGCCATGCCGATTGCCTGTTTTCTAAGAACCAGTCAAGCGAGCTATCTTCCAGCCAAACCTTCAGCGCTTTTTTATAATCTTTTACAGGTTGCTGATCCATTTTAGAAGTATCGCAATTAATAACAGGCGGCGTGTTTTTTACCGCGGCTGCAGTATCTGGATTCGTGCTGTTTTTGTTAACATTGCCGGCATTGTTGCATGCCGCAAATACAGACACTATGAAAACAGCGGATATGAAGAAGGTGCGTGTCAAATAAAAATAATGGTTATAGAATAAACTCCGAAATAAGCCTGCAACTGATTATTTTAAAAATGTGATCTTCCTGGATAATAATAAATACAGCGCTTTTGTTTTATCAGATAAATTGCGCCAGGATTTAAGGAATTTATAATCTGCAGTGAGATCAACCTGTTTGTAAAAAATAGAAAAGCTTACATCATCAGCATCCCCTGCATTAATATATGTATCAGGAATCACCGGCTTTTGGATCAGGTCATGCACTAAATTATAAACACTGTCTTTTTCTACGTCAGATAATACAAAATCCTGCGACGTATCTTTCGGTGTTAAGATCCGTGAATAAACCGCGGCGCTTTTTTGCCGGCCGATCATTATTTGTTGTCCGTCCAGGTGAATTGTAATTTGGTCCCAGGGTTGTTTTGGGCTTACCGGCTCATCACTTTTACAGTGCGTGAAATTGATGAAGAGCAGGAACAAAAAAAATAGGGCCAGGTATCTTAAAATGATCTTCATGTTTTTTATTTCAAATTTAATAAAAAACAAAGGTGCCGCTTTTTTATGGGGATATAAAAGAAAATCCTGCTAAACAAGAATTTTAAATAGTTTACCGGATCAGTAGCAAGCAGGCTGTAAATGAAAAAACAACCAATGTGATCCAAAACGTAAGCTCATGGATTTGTGTTACTTCTGTAATCCTGTAATTTTTAATTTTGTGGATTAGCCTTGTCATTAGCTTTATTTATTTTTAGTTGATGTAAGCTCGCATCACAAGCTCGAAAAAAATAAAAAGTAAAAATCATTTTTGCGCGCTCACAACCACGGTAGCTACCAGCGCATCTACTTTTGCTTTCAGCGCTGCTAATTCCGCGTTTACTTCTGTTACTTCCTTTTTATAATCATCGATCATGGTTTGCTGCTCCTTCAACGCCTCCACCAAAATCGGCGTAAGCCTGCTGTAGTCTACGGATTTATAGCCTTGGGAATCGGTGAACACCAGCTGCGGGTAAATTTTTTCAATGTCCTGCGCAATAAAGCCCAGCTGTGGCGTATCTGTAAATCCTTTTTCAGGAAATTCATTTACACGCCAGTAATAAGTAACACCCTGCAGCTTTAATACATTGCTCAATGCATCGGTAAGCGGGCAAATATTTTTTTTATAACGGATATCAGATGTACAGGTAGTGGCAAGCGAAGCCGTGATGGTTCCGGTTGCACTGATGTTCCCGTTTACCGAAAGCCTTTCTGCCGGTGAGCCACAGTTAATTCCAACGTTTATCCCACTGCCGAAGATTGCCGTATTGCTTTGAGCCAGTGCTATGTTGTTGCCAATTGCTACTGAATTATTAATCCCGGCACTCAAAATACTATTGTTATACCCGAGCATGATCAGGTTGCTTTCATTCATGACATTACCCCCGGAGAGAGCACCAACAATGGTGTTTTTGCTGCACGTAGCTCCAATTCCTAGGGCATTTGAGCCAATAGCGGTATTGTAATTTCCGGTGGTGCCTGAAAGTGAATTGTTTCCTACTGCTGTATTATTAGTGCCGGTGGTAGTAGACGCTTCGGCATAATAACCTACTGCCGTATTTGAGCTGCCGGTGCTCACGCCTTGACCGGCTCCCTGCCCGATTGTGGTGTTGCCGGATCCTGTGGTAATTGCAAATCCTGCATAATAACCCATCGCGGTGTTCGATGTTCCGGTGGTATTGGCGGTAAGCGCCAGGGTGCCGTTTGCTGTATTGTAAAAGCCGCTGGTATTTGCCTGTAACGCACCCTGGCCAACAGCCGTATTACCGCCGGCGGTATTGAATTGCAGCGCCTGGTAACCAATGGCGGTATTGTTAGTGCCGGTGACGTTTGCCTGTAATGCACTTACTCCCATGGCCGTATTAAATGAGCCGGTGGTGTTGGCACTGGCTGTATTATATCCTACAGCTGTATTGGCATTCCCTGTGGTATTGAACTGGAGCGCAAGTGCTCCCACAGCCGAATTGGTAGTTCCGATGCCATTGCCTGAAAGTGTTGAATATCCAAACGCTGTATTATTGCTTGCATTAAAATTGTTTCTAAGAGCCTGGTAACCGGTTGCAGTATTATTTCCCCCTGTTGTATTTGATGTCAGTGCCATATAACCGGTCGCCGTATTATTTCCTCCGCCGGTATTTGAATAAAGCGACTGGGTCCCGGATGCCGTATTGTTTGCTCCGCTTGTGTTCGAAGCAAGCGAAGAATAGCCCGTGGCAGTATTGTTGCTTCCCCCGGTGTTTGATGAAAGAGAGGAATAGCCTGTAGCAGTGTTATTTCCTCCTGAGATGTTTGCCCCCAGCGAAGAATAGCCTGTAGCTGTATTGTCATTTCCGATTGAATTATTCTGAAGCGCATATGTACCTGCGGCAACATTATTACTGCCTGATGTGTTGGAGAACAGTGCCCTGTAGCCAAAAGCCGAATTGCTTGTGCCGCTGTTGCCTGATAATGCCTGGTATCCGAATGAAGTAGCTGCAGGAGCGGCGTAATCCATATACCCGCTTTTCTGATTGTTCACTTTCAGCATCAGCGCCTGCGCATCGGTTGTACCGATAAAGTTGGTCCCCACCGCGGTGCCTGTATTCCCGGTAACACTCCAGCCGGCACCGCTCCCCGATGAAGGCATCAGGTACATCCAGTTAGGCGTTGTAGTAATACTGGTGTTGTAATAAAATCCTTCCGTTCCATCCGTTTGATAAATCACCAATCCTTGCGCTGCCGCAGGCAAAGGGTTCATCACCGTTTTTTCCGCAGCTGTCATTCTCGGAATAAGCAATCCCGCTTTTGTGCTCAATGCACTTACATTAATATCCAATATTGCAGCAGCATTTGGTGTGGAGCCATCGGCATTGATCCCTACATTTTGTGCAAACAAAGTGTAAAAAGCACAGGTGAAAAGGAATGCAAAAAACAGGCGTAGTTTATGTTTTTTCATTTCGTTAAAAAATTATTTTTTAGGAAAGCAAACCTACCCGGGTACGGTTCATTTTCCTATTATTGATAATGGACAAAAAAATGGACAATCAATTAAGTGGTTGGTGTCCAGTTGCTTTCGTGAATATTATTCAGGCTTTGATGCTTACCCAGCTTTAATTTTTTCCTGAGCCGGTAGCGCGATTTGGCAATGCTTTGCGGGGAAATTCCCAATGTCCGGGCCATCATTTTAATGTTGAATTCCAGCTTCAGCAAAGTAAGCAGGCGGATCTCGGAAGGAGTAAGCCCTGGGAAACGGGAGTGCAGCCCGATAAAAAATCCGGGGTGCTGTGCTTCAAATTGTTCTTTGAATTTTTCCCAGTCCGAAGGGGTGAGAATGGTAATTCCGTGGAAATGTTCGTTTGAGCTCATACGTTTGGTTTTTTACTCAGAAAATAATTTTTTCTGATCGGCCAAACGTATTAAAATTGGGTGCAGCTGTCCATTATTTTACATGGACAAAAAAATGGACAATTTCGTAATCGGTTGAAAATCATAAAGATTGCACAAAAATATCAAAGTCGGTTCCCTCGGCCGGGTTTACTTTTTTTCGCAATCGGTATTTGGTTTTTGTGATCGTATCCGGCGAAACCCCCAGCATGTTCGCCATCTGTTTTGTATCAATATTTAATTTCATCAGGCAGATCAGCCGGATCTCGGCATTGGTGAGCGTAGGAAATTTATCTTTTAAGCGCACAAAAAATCCTTTGTACACCTGTTCAAACAATTCCTTGAATTTATCCCAATCATCATTTGTAAGAATGATCAGTTTATTTAAGCTATCCAGCTGCTCAATTTTTTCGGAATACAGCGCTTCCGATTTTAAGCTGTTCAGCTTTTCGATCTCCTCTTTAAAATCCTCGATCATGTTGCTTTTCTGCAAAAGGCTTTCGGTATAATTATCCAGCAATTTTTTAGCGCTCAGCAGCTCTTCCTCCGCTTTATGCTTTTCAGATAAAAGCAATGCTTCCTGCTGGTCAAAAATAACTTTGTCTTTTTGGGATTTTAATTTTTGCCGGTTAATGAATAAAACCGCGATCACCAATATCAATGTCAGAATAGTAATAACGGCGCTCAGCATAATTTGTTTGCGGCTGTTCTCTGCCTGTATAGATGCTTCTTTTTGCTGCTGCGCCGATTGAATGGCCGCCTGCTTTTTCTCAAACTCATAATTCAGCTCAATTGCGGTTAACTTTTGCGTATTCTCCCGGCTAAAACGTTTTGCATTCAATTCGCTGTACAGTTTATAACAGGTGTAGGCTTCTTTATAGCGGTTGGTCGCCGTGTAAATTTCCGACATATCAAGGTAACACGATGGCAAATGATCAAACATCTGGTTCTCCATCAAAACCGGGAGTCTTTTATTGGTGTAAGTTTCCGCCTCCGTGTATTTTTTTTGCCGGATGTAAATTTTGGCAATGCTTCCGTACACATTGTCCAGGTTATCAATGTCTTTGATCTCCTCGCTCAGCTTCATCGATTGCTGATAATACGCCAGCGCTTTTTCATCATTTTCCTGATCGTGGTACATCCCGCCAATATCGATCAGCAGGCTAGCATACTTTTTTTTATCACCGATCTCTTTGCAAAGCGCCAGCCCCTGTTTAAAGTAATTTAATGCGCCGGCTGTATCCGCTTTCGCTTTCATTACTTGCCCCAGCGCTTCGTAAGAATTGGCGATCCCGGGTTTATTTCCAATCTCCTGTTTAATTTTTAATCCCTTTAAATGATATTCCAATGCTTTTGAATAGTCTGCCTGCTTAAAATAAATTTCGCCGATATTGGTATAACAACTGGCGATCTTCACTTTACGGCCTTCCTTTTCCTGGATCCTTAATGCATCAAAAAAATTGCTGAGTGCCAGGTCGTATTTTTCTTCCGTGATGTGTACTTGCCCTAATGCCACATCCGACATGGCAATTCCTTTTGTATAATCGATTTCCTTATACAGCTTCATCGCTTTTGTATAATAGATCAGCGCCATGCCGTTCTCACCTTTCGAATTATAGGTATTTCCGAGATTGTTGCAGCAATCGCCACCCGATTTACGATCGTTCAGCGCTTCCGAAATTTTCAACGAATTTTCATAATAGGGAATAGCGCGGTCATAGTCGCCAGCCACCGCATAGGTATCGCCCACATCCTTGATGAGCCTTGCTACCCGCTGCGTGTAACCTGCTTTTTGAGCAATGCTTAATGCTTTGAGTGTATTTTCCCGCGACAATTTAAAATCGCCTTCATCAAAATAAACATTGCTGATAGCGGAGTAGGAGTATGTCATGCAATAGGGGCCACGCGGCCAGCCTTTAATAGTAGCATTTAGCGCAATAGAGCGCATGGCGCAACTGTATGCCGAATCGGACAAGCCGGCATCATTCAGGGCTTCCGACAGGTTGTTCAGGTCACGTACTTTTGCTGTATCGTACTGCTCCCGCTGATAAAGCTGCAACAGCGAATCAACCGGCGATTGCTTCGAAAATAAAGGTGTTGCAAAAAATAAACAAATGATAAAAAATAAATAATTTTTAAACATGGAGTAGGCAAGTTAAAAGCGTAGCCTAATGTATAAAAATATTTGTGATGGACAAGGGCGGAGGGATGGACAAAAGGGGGAGTGGGTGAAAGCTTGTGAGTTTGTTTAACAAAAATACAATTGTAGCATTTTACATTATATACAATAATAAGATTATAAATAAGTTATTCAGATAAGTCCAGTATTCGATTGCCCAAATCTCTTAATACCTCTTTAAGTTTAATTTTGATAGGATCATAATTATCTTCTCTATATTGCAAAATATAACTGTCGCTTGTCATTTCAGGTTTAAATTCTGTTATTGAAAAGGTAGGAATATAAATCTTGTTAAATTTAGTTATTAAATTTTTTAGCGCATCATCTTTATAATAAAAATGAATTTGATTTAATAATTCTACAACTTGTATTCTTGTTGTATCATATTCTTTGATGCGTGCTTTGTTTAATTCCGTTAAATTCTTTAGAATATCTTTTAATTTGTTTAATGTGGTTATATTTTTTTTATGATCTTCCTCCGTAAATACTTGCTCTAGTTCATAATGTTGTATTGCAAGTTTGCACAAAGGTAGTCGGAGTCTTATATCACTGTATTTATTAGAAGCAAACAAATAGTGAAGCGCCAATGATTTGTATTTGCCATATAATTCGGCAACTTTAATTGTAATTTCTTTTTCTCTGTTTATCTTAAAAAGTGCAAGCTCTTTTTTTCTTGTTAACCGAAAAATTATTAATTGTCCCAATATTGTTAGTGTAACTATAGCTATTCCCACAACTAACTGTAAGTTCTTGTTTAGTGAAGCTGCGTCTTGATAATTGCTAACCAGTTCTTTTAATTGATTTAGCTGTTTTATTACTATTTGTGTCGAATCAATCGCTGCTTTCATATTGAATGTTAATTTGAATATTTTGTCTAAAGTATTAAATACTTTTGGACTATGCACTTTCCAAATTTCTTATGTAGAACTTTGTTAATATCCCTCCTTAACTTCATATTTCGACAAAGCAAATTTTTTAGCTTTTGATATTAATTGCCTTTTCCATTGTCTACCCCATTTCCTAAAAACGTATATCCGATACTAAATGAGTACCAAGTTTTGTTATTGTAAATCCAATCTTTTCCGATTTCTCCAGCGGCTCTGTCCCAACCCAAAATTAAACCAAATTGAAATTTATCTAACTGAAATACAAGACCTGTACTACCAGTAATGCCAAGCACTGCACCATCACCTTTGTTAGGCAAAGTTGATGTGTTGTTGTCATTAATGGAAAGAGTTGCAACTCCTAAAGAAATAACAGGGGCTGTAACATAATATGGTTTAGTATGAACTAATCTCCATTTCACTCCCAAATATCCTCCTAATGTTAGATCAGGGGTTATTTTAATGTTTTGACCATCAGTTTTTGACCTAAGTTTAAATGGTAATGAAATGTTTGCACCATAAGAAACAGTTGCACTTGGAATTTTATAACTTTTAAAAATGAATCCTTTAGTTATATAGCTATCTAACTCCTCCTTTTTTAACCAAAACAACTTATCGTTATCATCACTATTGATAAAGATAGCACTACCTTTAAGAGTACTTACAACTCTTCTTGTTTTAGTCCTATATCTTCTTGGACCCGTCACTGTCGTAACTATAGTTTCATCGCTTTCACTTTTTATTGCAAGGAATTGAATAATGTAATAGGTTGTATGATCGGTTTGGTCAGTTTCTTCGCCTACAATCTTAAATCTTAAAGGACTCATAGGCGTTTTTTGAATAGTGGTTTTTGTCCTTGTAGAAAGGTCAAATTCTTTAACCGTGACATACCCTTTGACCTGGTAATAATAAGGATCCTCTGTTATTTGCGACTGTTGTCCAAATGTTATTGCTACTATAGTATATAAAAATATACAAATAAGAATTGTTTTTTTCATAAATGAGGGTATATAATTAATGCTATAAACTAACTAATTAATTTGTGTAACTTTTAAAAATGAATCCATTTGTTATATAAGTATCGAATTCATCTTTTTTTATCCAAAAAAATTTATCATTATCATCACTATTAACATAAGTGGTATTTGATTTAATTGTACTCAGCATTGTTTTTGTACACTTTTTACCTTTACATGTGATATTGAATGTCGTGTCGCTTTCACTTATTATTGGAAAAAATTGAATAATATAAAAGATTGAATGGTCAGTTACATCAATTTCTTGCCCTACAATCTTAAAACTCAAAGGCTCTTTAGCAATTTTTTGAATTGCAGTCTTTGTTCTAATGGCAGCGTTAAATTCCTTAATATAAACTAACCCAGAAATTTGATAATAGAAGACTACGTTTTTTGTTTGTATTTGTTGACCAAATGCGATTATATTTATATTGATTAGAAATATAATGCCAGTAATTATCTTTTTCATTATTTACATTTTTAAGATTAAAAAAAACAAAATTCAATTTTTAAAATCGTTTTCCAATGGACACTTTCCAACCTCCAAGACATTTTCATCAAAAACGCCTGGTTGCCATTTTAATATTAAGTTATAGCTGAATTTTTAGGTAAAATAAATTTTCAAAAAAAACAATTTGAGTTTTAGCATTTAATCTTCTGAAAGTATAATATCAGCAGTCGTTTTAGATGAAATAAAACACAAACAAGTACATCAAAATACTTACCCGTTTTTGTGATCTGTAAGACATTCCTTCCAACCTTTTATCAGAACACATTAAATTATTACGAAGATTAAAAATTATGTTTATGTGCAGTTTCTACACATAAAAAAGCAGCACACAGGCAATAATTTTTCATGTATCTTCTCAAGGATCAGTATTAATGTTGTAATTTGAGCCTGTAAAACACAGAACTTGAAAACTTTAGTCCGACTACTCCTTGTGCTAATGGTTATTGTTGCGTGGTTTTTACCTGTACGCATGCATGCGCAGGTAAACGCTTATGCAAAAGTAACTTCAATTGCAGGTACCACTATTAACCTGTCCACAGTAAGCGAAACATTCGATACATTTGAAGACGGTGAGCAAGTCATTATCATGCAAATGCAGGATACGGTGATCGGCAACAATACCACCAATACCTCCTCTTTCGGAGCTGTTTCAACAATAGTAAAAACCGGGCTTTTCGAAATAGCAACGATGAGCAGCCATACAGAAACAGCATCACTCCCTACCAGCATGACATTTTCCGCTCCTTTGGTTAATTCCTATACAATAGGAACAAATTCTTCCGTGCAGATCGTCAGCTTTCCTTCTTTCGGCTCCCCTAATTATACTACTGCTGCAGCCATCAGCGCTGTAAGCTGGAACGGTAGCACCGGCGGCGTTGTGGCTTTCCAGGTACCCGGAATTCTTACGCTTGCCAACAGTGTAACAGCAGATGGTGCCGGATTCAGGGGTGGTTCCAGGTCCGCCAATTATTATCCCGGTGGAACAACCTGTGATACCATTGCCACAACATGGAGAAGCGCAAGTAACACACGCGGAGAAAAGGGAGAGAGCATTTATCTTCGAACCAATGCACAGTACAGGTATGGCAAAGGCCGGATCATCAATGGCGGCGGCGGCGGAGTAAATATCAACAGCGGCGGTGGTGGTGGCGGTAATTATACAGCTGGTGGTGATGGCGGCCCGGGATGGAACAGTACAGCAACAGGTTGTCCTGCAGGAGCGCAGGGCTTGGGCGGCGCATCACTCAGCGCTTATATTTCCTCAACAAGAATATTTATGGGCGGCGGTGGTGGTGGCGGTCAGCAGAACGACGGAGTGGGAACAAGTGGTGGAAATGGCGGTGGGATCGTATTGATCAAAGCTACCCAGATCAAAACCGTTGCACCCTGCAGCGGACTTGTTATTTCAGCCAACGGCCAAAATGTAACAACTTCGGGTAATGATGGAAACGGCGGCGGCGGCGGTGCCGGAACAATTGTCCTGGATGTAGGCAGCTATGCGGTTGCTGCAGGATGCAGCCTTACAATCAGGAGTAATGGAGGTAAAGGCGGCGATGTTACGGATGCCGGCTTACATGCAGGCGGCGGAGGTGGAGGGCAGGGAGCAATTATATTCTCGGGCCCACAGCCCACTACAAATGTAACATCGCAAACCAACAATGGTGCGGGTGGTAACAATAATGCTTCCGTAGCAAGCTCTGCGCAAAGCGGACAAGGCAGCAATGGCTCAGGGATTATTCTTAATACCGGCAACCCGCTTCCGATAGAATTACTAAGCTTTACAGGAGAAGCACTTGCCAATGGAAACCAACTTTACTGGACTACAGCCACGGAAACAAACAATGCTTATTTTACCGTAGAGCAATCCGCAGATGCAGTAGCATTTGAACAAGTGACAACGGTAAACGGTGCCGGCAACAGCACAAGTCCTCTTCATTATACTGCTTTCGATCCGCATCCTTACCCCGGAACAACCTATTACAGATTGAAACAAACCGACTTTAACGGAAACTTTGTTTATTCATCTATGATCGCGATTGTAAGAAGCGCCGGAGAAAATGTTACGTACCGGATTTATCCGAATCCCGCTTCGGATCTCGTTCACCTGGATATTGATGTTGCTGCTAACGACCAGCTTTTTGTGCAAATCATCGATTGCCTTGGCCATGTGATCCGGGCCGAAAATTTTAGCTTATCTAAAGGAGCCAACAGTAAGACGTTGAGTATCGGTATGCTCGATGCTGGATTGTATATGGTGAAGATACAGGTGTATAATGCTGCGTTTTCCGATATCAGCCGTGTTTTAAAATATTGACATGATAAAGCACCATAGATTAAAAAAGAGATAAGTGTGTAACTATCTAATAAAAACAGGAAGCCTTTCTTATTAAGAAAAGCTTCCTGTTTTTATTAATTGATTTCTTTCATAACGGTAATCTGTATAAAAGCTTTTCAATAAGCACTACTGGTTCATCCAGTACCCGAAATCGTTTGCATTGGTAACAGTGAAACCTTCGTTTGTAATGGTGTTATTTGTGGTAAGGCTTAAGCTGTAAACAGCGCCTGCATCCCTTGCAAAATAAAGCTTGCCATCACCGTAAGTGGTATTGATGTGTGCTGTTCCGCTTGGAAGCCCGGTATAATTTTTATTCATACTGCTTACACTGCTGAACGTATTTGCAGTTGAGGAAATGGTGTAATACCAGCATACGATCCCTGATGAAGCATACACCGTTGATTCACTGGAAAATACTAAATAGTAACCTCCGCTGCCATCCGGAACAAAGGCAAGGGAGCCCGATTGGTAGCCATTAATAGCCGGACTGTGGAAAATGGTTCCTGATCCGCCAATTGTCATTTGATTGGCGTTGCCATATAGGTCTATGCGCCACAGCTGCATGTCATTACCATCGCGGCAAAGTGCATATACATAACCGCTGGAAGGATCCATCTCAATTTCTTCAATAACCGGCGTAAAATAGCTGGATCCACCAACCAGGATAACACTGATGGAACCATTGTAATTGATAAAATAGTGCCCGCTTGATTTATACGCATAGATCTCCATGTTAACACCGGCGGTATATCCGCATACAGTAGTACCAAGGTCACCACCAAAATAAGAATAATTAACAACCGGTTGTTGGCCTAAACCTGTATTGTAATAAATGCGATAATAGGCAACATCTGTTGTACCTGTTGTCGGATACCCTTGATTGGAACGGATCCCCGCTTCATACGTAAGTGTTTTTAAATGATGATTGGTTGCTGCCGAAGCAGGATTTTGTGGTTCTGGATCAGATTTTTTGCAGGAGCCAAGGCTCAATGCTGCTAAAGCTGACAAGGCAACTAATGCCCGGGTTTTGTTTTTTCTCATTTTGTTTTTTGATTAAATTATTAAACACTATGGAGTAACCACGGCGTAAAGGAATGTATGTTTAAGCAGTATGCAATGCCATGGGACAGGTTTTTAGCACAAAACCGATTTACCTCGTGGAAACATATTGTATTGTGACGTTAACCTTCGTCAACAATTTTACTGATCTGTCTTGATTTATTTTGAGAGGCGAAATTGATTTTTATGCAGTGCTGTGAGGGCGCCAATTGTTTAGCCGCGAATTTTACTATCTTTATAAAAACAAAATAAATACAGAAACATGAAAAAAAAATTACTCCTTTTAGTATCCTGTTCACTTTTCCTTTCAGCACATGTTGCGCAGGCGCAAATAATTAACCCGGGATTTGAAACCTGGTCGGCAGATGCAGTTGTGCCAACTGCAATGAACCCGAATACCGGGAATGGCTCCACCGGCTGGTGGGATTTTAATGTGTACAACAGTCCTTTTTTAGGAAGCAGCCCCATATCAGTTACACGTGTTACTGATACAGTCCATTCGGGAACATATGCCGCCCGGATCGAATCAAAAGTGTATACATCAACTTCATGGAATTATTATAATTCCTATGGTATTCCATTCATTGGGCATCCTTATAATGATACTTTAGGGATCTTGTTTAACGGAAATGTAAATGTTTCTCCTGCTTCTTATGCACCGGGCATTCCATGCGTAACAAAATTGACACAATACAAATTCTGGTATCAATACAATCCAAATGGAAATGATACTGCTGAGTGTCGTGTTGCTTTGCTTAGCAGCGGAACACTTGTTGCAGGCGGTGTTTTCAAAACAAATGTAGCAACCAGCGGATGGCAGCAGGCATCAATAACGTTTACTTATATCAGTTCATTAACACCGGATACTTTGTATGTATTGTATAGTGCTGCTTCATTGGATAAGAACCCGAAAGCCCACAGTATACTGTGGGTTGATGACGTTACGGTTACATTGCCAACAGGTATCGAAGAAGGATTGGGTGAAGAAAACGGTATTAACATTTTTCCAAATCCCTCAAATGGAAATTTTTCCGTTGCACATCAAACGAATGGTAATAAATCACAAACTGTTGAAGTTTATAACGTGATAGGAGAGCTCATCTATTCGGAAACAAATAAAAATAAATCCACTTTTAATATTAATATTTCACAATCTCCGAAAGGAATTTATTTTGTGAAGTTTAATGATGGTGAAAAAATAACAACCGAAAAAATAATTGTTCAATAGATTTAATTTACTCCATAAAAAAGCCCACGAATGTGGGCTTTTTTATGGAATTTTGTGTCGAAAAGTCCTCAGGTTATTTAATTGACTTCCGGGATTGAATCGAACATTCTTGCCTGCCGGCGACTTCTATGCAACTATTCTTTAATGATCTCACCCTTAACATGCCTGGTTATAATTTTTAAGGATTTTTCAACTTGTGTCTTAGACTTTATCCTGATTTTTGTTCGTCAAATTAAAAAAAATCCTGGAAATAAAGAGTTTTGTTTTAGCTGTTTTTCAGTACTTCATCTTAGAAAAGTACATTAATCTTTCGGTTTACGCCTGCTCCTCAATAACGGATACTTATACGATATGCTATAATAGCCGCAGCGCGCAAGCGGCGCATTGTTGTATTTGTTGGATTCCCAGCGGAAGCCCACAGCGCCTACATCTATTCCAAAATACAAGCCATGCAAAATACCGGATTTGTTGAGTGCAGCATTGTTATAAATGGTGCTCTGGCCGGGATTTGCAGTAAAGTATGCCTGGTAGCTGTCGCCAACGGCCTTATCATGGTATTTATACCCGGATAAAAAACTGTATCCGTAAATGAATCCACCACTTATACTGAAATAAGGTGTTTCGCCATGGCGCTTGGCAATAATGCCAACAAGCGTCAGCAGCAACGGGCCTAAATCGATCCCCACATTGCCTGTTACATTGGTTACATCAAATGTGCCTTTGGCATTCACCTGGCTGGTGATAAGTGTACGGTTGGTGTTTGCCTGGCTTGCAAAACCTGCCTGGCCTTTGTCTGCATTAATATCCAGGCTGAATAATTTGATGCGTGCATGCATACCAAAGCCGCCTAACAAACTTGGCATGCGGTAGCTGTTGGTAGAAGCGGGACGGTACAACAAACGCGGTCCTACGCCTAAATAGGCGCCAATATCCGAGATGGGCAGGCTTACACTTTCTGTATGATATTCGTACGTAGTTTCTGTTTTATACAAACCCGTATTTTCTGTTTTACCGGTTTCCGGAACATACGTTTGGCCGCTGTAATAATTTTTTTCCGTGATGTTGTCATACACCACCATATCACCCGAAATCTCTGAATTGATGGGATCAAACTTGGAGAACAAACCATCCAGGATAATGGCAATAGTAGGAGTAAAGCTGAAATTTTTAAAGCTTTTATCTTTGATGTACTGGTTGCTGTTATTTACAAATGTGCTGCCCGGATAATTGGTATTGGTGAGGTTGTTCCAGGTCACATTCATGCGGACATCAATAATAAAATACGGAATTTTTATTCGATAGCCCGGTGCTACCGACAAATGGTAGGCTGTTGCCTGCTTTTGATCTCCGCTGCCCGCAAACTGCTTAAAGGTAGAGTGTCCAAAGTCAGCAGTAATAAACGGAAGCAGCCGTATGCCTTTTGTTGAATTTGCCTTTCCTATTCCTAATGCGGAGATGGGATAATTAACTCCCAGCGACCAGCTGCTTACCTGTGTATTGTATACATCTGTACTAAATGGCGAATGATAATTGCTGTTGCCAACACCCACTTTAAATTCAAAAATATTGGCGCGCACATCTATTTTATCAAAATGCACAGGCTCATAATTGGTGCCGTACTTAACTGTCGATTCCTCAATACCGATCCCTGAAGTAGCCTTGTCCAGCTTTTTCTGGTTGTCGGAATAATAGCGTTTTAAAATAGCGCGCGTGCTGTCTTTATTGGTATTTACCGTTTGGGCGATACCGGTTTGTATCAAAAAAAACGGCAAGATCACACATGCATAAAGCAATTTCATAGGTCGGTAAATTAAAATTAATGCTGAACAATTATTTTCTCCGAATGCTGTCTGCCGTTCACAAACAGCTGCACAAAATAAATTCCGTTTGCAAGATCGCCCGTATCAATATCTGCTTTGTATTTTCCGGCTGCCTGGTTTTCGTTCACCGCATTTTTAATTTTATTTCCCAGCACATCATATATATCCATGGTCACAGTTGCGGTTTCCCGGATGTCATACACAACACTTGCCGATGAGCCTGCAGGGTTTGGATATACCGCTTCAATGGATGCGTTATCGTTTATTTCATGAATACCCGCAACCGAATTCGTGAAAGCAATGTCGTCAACAATCACATAGCTGGCTGTATCCAGCCTCGGGTAAAAATAAAAGCGCAGGCTAACAGAATCACAGGCATGTGGTGTGCTTGTTTGCAGCGTGTAAGAGAATAGTTGCCATACGTTTGTATTATTGGCAGTAGTTAATGTGCCCATCCCGTAAGGAATATCAGTATAAATAGTAGAGCTCGGGCTTTGCGTCAGATCGGCATTAATGTAAAATTTGTCGGTGCCCGACAAATGTACCTTTGCCCAGAATGTATAATACAGGGGCGCCGTGCTGATGCTTGGGATGCGGAAATGATCATTGATATCGGCGGCACTAATACCTGTAAAAAAAGGAACGATTGCTAATTTAACGGCAAAGCTGCCACTGTGCCCGGGCGTTGATTTTGTAACCCCCGAAGTAAGGCCGGCATCGTGCCATCCTGCAGGCAGTACGGGATTGTATGCACTCCCGGTTACCCAGCTTTCGAAATCGGCATTGGGAACGGTAATTTGTGCAGATGCATTTATGACAAGGGCAAATGCGGCCACAGTTAAAAGTAATTTATGTTTCATGGTATTTTAGATTTATAGTTTATATGGAATGCTTAATATTAGTATTTATTCTTGCTGCTAAAAGCAGCATAAACCTACATTTAAATAATTGTGGAATAAAACCGTCTTTTTAGAATTCTTACTAATTTCCCAATTTGTGAATGATAGCCAGTAAAAAACGGGAAGGAATTGATAAGCAAGAAGATGATGAGGATTGACACACGAAAAATAACCAGGCCTGATAACAATGACGGATGCTTAAAAGACGCTAAAAAAAAAAGCACGCCGAAATTAGCGTGCTTTCAAAGGGAGTGGAGTCGCCCAGCGAAAATACGAACCTTTTGATGGAGGATATTAAATTATTGACTAGATTAAAGATTTATGTAAAAGGAATAAATTAGTTTTTCTATTTGCAATATTTTTCCAGCAATTCTTTTGCTTCTGCCATTCCATTACCTAATTCAACTGCTTTATTCCAGTCCAGGCATGCACCTAGAGTATCTTTTAAATTATATTTTGAAAGCCCCCTGTAATAATAATACTTATACCTATGTTGTATAGGTGTATCGTTATCGGGCATCATCTTTGGCGGTTGTGTACCAAGAGGTTGAAGCTCAAACGCTATATTAATATCTTCGATAGCACCTTTGTAGTCTCTCAATTCATATTTATATGTTCCTCTCTTAGCATAAGATCTGGCTAAATTCACAGAATCAATGCCATCTTTTGTGATTTTTAAATTTTGATTCATAAGATCAATAGCTTTTGAATAATCTTCCATTGCTCCAACAGTATCTTTTAGGTATATTTTAGCGTTTCCTCTTTGCCAGTAAGAAGCATAATCCGCAGGCTTGATTTTAATAGCCTTATTATAATCAATTATTGCGCCTGCATAATCTTTTTGATTTAGCTTTCCGCAGCCTTGTTGAAAATATTCAAGAGACGTTTGCCCATGAGAATAAAATGCAGAAAATAAAATAATGAATAACAATATTTTTCTCATAAAATGTATGTGTTCTAAAAAGTGTATATAATTAGAAATAAAGATATAGAAATCAAAATTGATTACTTTATAAAAAAACAATTTACTGGGTAGTTGTACAGAAAACCTGTCTAACGGTATTTGGTTATGGCAAGTTAAAGGTTCGGATTTCCGGCAGAGATGAAAAAAGAAAGCCTTGCTAAACAAGGCTTTCAGAGGTAGTGGTCTCGCCCAGAATCGAACTGGGATCAAAAGTTTAGGAAACTTCTATTCTATCCGTTGAACTACGAAACCAATAATTTTACACTTCTATTCTATCTCTACCCGAATGTGCTTTTCGCACAGGCGGGCGTTGAACTAAGAAACCAATATTTTGCAGCGCAAATTTAGCTTTTTTACTTTCTCTTACCCACTGTTTTCTTCGTCACTGCTGTTTTTTTCTTCACCGCAGCCTTTTTAGCCGGTGCAGCTTTTTTGGTTGCCGCCGCTTTTTTTACCGCAATTTTCTTCGCAGTTACTGTTTTCTTCACCGGTGTTGCCTTTTTCTCTACTGCTGTTTTCTTCGCTCCACCCATCAGCGACCGGAAATACTCGCAATGCGTTTTCATCACACATTCCGCATGTTTCGGGTCGGTTGGCCTACACGTCTCACGGCCTAAAAACGAGATCGCCATGCCCACTTCACCCCAATCCTTCTGCGGCAATGCATCCATCAGCTGTTGCTCAATTTTTTTGGGATCAGTGCCCGTTGCTATACCAATACGTGGCGCTACACGCACCACATGTAAATCCACAATAATCCCTTCTGCTTTTTTACCGCTTTCGCGCAGGATCACGTTCGCCGATTTACGGCCGATACCGGGCAGTTTCGTTAATTCCTCTAAAGTTTGTGGGATCTTTTTATCCGTTTTAAGTGTCTGCGCAATTTGCATCAGCCATTTCATCTTATTGCCCGAGTTGCGTACTTTGCCAACAAAAGGGATCAGCGCTTCATAATCGGCACGTGCCAGTGCTTCCATATTGGGAAAAGCCTTAAAAAGTGGCTCCGAAAGGCTATTGATGTGGCGGTCGGAATCCTGTGCTGATAAAATTACCATCACCATCAGCTGGTACGTGTTTTTATAATCCAGCGGGTGCTGTTTGCCCTTGTATTTTTTGATCAGCGGCTGAAAAGCCGCTTCCCAGTTGATTTTTGCTGCTGTTGCCATGATTTTGGATTTTTAATTGAAATTAAAATTACAAATTCTGCATAAAATAATCCGTCACCTTCTGATACAATTGTTGCCTGTCTTTCCCCAAAACATTGTGCTCATGCCCCGGGTATACAAAATAATCCACCTGTTTTCCCTTATCTACGCAGGCTTTCAAAAACATAATGCTTTGCTGCCAAACCACCACAGGGTCCTGCGTTCCGTGGATCAGCATTAATTTTCCTTTCAGGTTATCAATGTAATTAATTGTGCGTGCTTCCTTATATCCATCAGGGTTTTCCTGTGGTGTGTCCATGTAACGCTCCGTGTACATCACTTCATAATAGCTCCAGTCGATCACCGGGCCGCCTGCTACTGCTGCTTTAAATACATCCGGGTAACGCGTCATAATGCTTGTGGTCATAAATCCGCCAAAGCTCCATCCGAATAAGCCCATGCGGCTTGCATCCACGTATTTCTGACTTTTTAAAAAATCAACACCTACCATCTGGTCTTTCATTTCTGTAACCCCCAGGTGCCGGAAGCTTGCCTGTTCAAAAGCCAATCCGCGGTTCCAGCTGCCTCTTCCATCCATTGTAAAAACCACGTAACCGTGCTCCGCCATATACTGGAACCACAGGTCGCCGCCGCCATTCCAGGTATTGTTCACCATCTGCACATTGGGGCCATTGTATAAATAAACGATTGTCGGATATTTTTTATTCTCGTCAAAATCCACCGGCTTAAACATGCGGCAATAAAGGTCATCACCGTTATCGCTTTTTAATGTAAAAATGCTCATGTTTCCCAGTTTATAATCTGCCAGCGGGTTGGCAGCAGCGTAAATTTGTTTCGCTGCTTTCCCGTTTGTCGGGATCACGTAAGTATTACGCGGAACAGCAGTGTTTTGGAAATTATCAAGGATGTAGTTTCCGTTGCTGCTAAGCATCGCTGTATGCGTACCATCACCCTGCGTAATGCGCGTGATCTTTCCTTTTTTCAGTTCTACGCTGTAAAAATTGCGTGTGATCCCGCTTTCAGTTGTTGCGGTATAAAATACTTTTGTGCATTTGGCATCAAACCCTGCAAAATCCGTTACCACCCAGTTGCCTTTCGTCAATTGTTTAACCAGTGTTCCATCGGCGTTGTATAAATACAAATGATTGTAACCATCGCGCTCGCTTTGCCAGATAAACTGATTGGGGTTGGTTGGCAGAAACACCATTGAATGCGTTGGATGCACATATTTATCATTGGTTTCCTCGAACAATGTTTTTTCGATCAATCCGCTGGCAACACTGTATTTATTTAATTTCAAATGATTTTGTTCACGGTTCAAAACGGCTATGTATACATATTGTTCGTCCGGGCTCCAGGCAATATTTGTCAGGTATTGCTCCTTCGGCTCACCGGTAACCAAAAACACCGTTTTACCTGTATTTACATTGTAAATCCCTACGGTTACTTCGTGGCTTTTATCGCCGGCCATCGGGTATTTGATGTTGTGATTGGTTGCCGGGCGCGTGGTCCAGTCAATGATCGGGTAATCCGTTACCATCGTTTGGTCCATGCGGTAAAACGCAAGCAAATTGCCATTTGGCGACCAGAATGTTCCTTTTACGATCCCGAATTCTTCACGGTGCACCGATTTTCCGTTCACAATATTTTCATCCTTATCGTTGGTCACGATCAGGTTGTTTTTTCCATCGTACACAAATAAATTATTGTTTACCGTGTAAGCTACATAATTGGTTTTATTCGCCACATCCGTATTTTCCGCGCCATCGCCAAAATCACGCGTGGCTTCCATCGTAATTTTTTTTGCAGCCAGGTCGTAGCTTAATAATTGTTTGTCGGCCTCAAACGTAAATTGTTTTTCATTCTTCCAGGTGATCGCTGGGAATGTTTTCATCACCTTTTGGTTCGCCGCGCTCAGTGCTGCGTTCAGCTGCGTCAGGCTCAGGATGTCTTTTGAAGTAATATTATCTGCAGTGGCAATTGCCAGCATTTCTTCCGGATTTTGCTTATTGATAAAGGAATACGTGTTGCTGCCCTTTACCCACATCAGTTGTGCAAGTTTTGACGGAGCAAGTGTTGTTTTTTGCTTCACAACAGCTTCTTCCATTGTCAGCATTTTTGTTTGCGAAACAGCCATCTGCGTCAGCGCAATAAAAGCCGAAATAATTAAAAATCCTTTTTTCATCGTGGTTGGTTTAAATAAAAAAATGCATCCCGTAAATGATTACAGGATGCATTTTTAGAATTTATAAAAATTTAAAATCCGATTAATTTCTTTAGGTCACTTACAGACGTAAAGTTGGAATTTATTTTTGTAACTACGAAATCAAAATGACTTTTATTTTTAAAATACTGACTTTTAAAAAACTCGGTTTTATATACTGCAATTTCACCGTTCTGATCAATTGCCAGCAACGTGTTCCGGGCTGCGCTGTTTTGATCGAATGCGATCTTATTTGCATTGAATCCCTTGTAACCATCGTACTGAAAAACAGAATTGCTGTGCTTGTCGATCACATATGCTTTGCTTGCACTTAGCTTTTGATCATCGCCGGTTTTATAACCGGCAAAAATTTCCACCGGTTGTTTCATGCGCTGGATCTGGTCGCAATTGTAAATTCCCAATCCATCCAGCTGTAGGCTTTCCATCAGGTTGTCGCTGTTGGCCGCCCCGGCACTTACAACCGCCTGCCGTGCGGCATTTTGTGCTTTTAATGCGATCGCATAATTTTCCGTCGTTTGGTTGCAGTAATTCACCCATTCGTTGAGGTTCATTTTTTTTTCAGCATCATTCATGCTGCTTTTTGCATTGGCAAATGCACGCCTGCAGATCGTTGCCGAATCGCTGGTAGTTATTTCATTTCCCTCTAATTTTCCTTTTGCCAGCTTCCTGTCAAATGTTTTTTCGCGGTTGTTCAGCTTTCGGTTATAGCGGCGCATGCGCGTATCTGTATCTTTTGATTTTTTTACAACACCTTTTCCATCAATCGTTACAAGGCTTGCCGAAATGGATTTGAAAGAAGTACGGTTTTTTAATTTGATCTCCAGGTCTCCGCCTTTTGCATAAATCCGCACATCATTGTACTCCTTTTTTCGCTGGTATTTTTCTTTGAATTCAGCCGCGCTGATGTTTTCATTTGATGCAAAATAAACACCGTTAAATTCCTGCAGCTCCGGATGGGCATCTGCCAGCGAGTTTATTTTAAAAAGCACATCTCCGGCTTTTGTTCTTCTCACGCCGTTTATTTTTATAAGCGCCATCATCCTTTTATGCCGATCTTTTCCATCTTTCGTATATTCGAATTCCCGCTTCGCATCCGCTACTGTATCTTTTACGCTTGTGTACAAATGCAGATTGCTGTTAAACCGGCCCGCAAAGGAAGTGGAATCGTATTCATTTACTCTGCTGTACAGCGAATTTGTATATATACGATAAGCCGGTGTAGGCGGCATCACCTGAATTTGAGCGGCAGCTGTTACTGTTTTCGGCTTGTTCAGGTAATTCCAGTTGCCGCTGCTGTCGTTAAATGCATAAAAATTATAGGTCGAATCCTTACTCGTGCTCGCAAAATTCATATCGATCTTTTTGTCTTTTGCCAGTTGCAGCGGTTCGCTTTTTACATTCGCTGTTAATTCAAACATTCCCGCCGATTCAAAATTAGTCACTTCGCCTGCCGTATCATATTTCATGGGGATCCCGCTTACCAAAAAATCAACCGGGTCGCGCAGCTCACGGTAATTCAGCGTTACGCTTTCCGTTACCGGATTTCCGTTTTTATCTGCAAAAGCGTTGGCCGGAATTTTAATTTTTGTCCCTGTTGGATACGTGATCACATTTTCAATTCCCGGGTTGATGATGTATTGCGTACGTTCTACATCAATGCCTTTGATGGGCGGTTGCACATGCTGGTATTTCGGAATAAAAGCCGTTTCGGTACCATCCATGTTAAACGTGGTTTTAAAGCGCTTCGATAATTCCTTGTATTCGTCGCTGTCTATTTCGCCTGCTACCGACGTGTATTTGAGCGCCGCGTAGTTTCCGTTTCCTTTGTCCAGGTAATAATCGTACGTTACCGGCTCTTTAAAATCATCAAAAGGTATTTCTTCATTTTTCGAAATCGCTTCATCCGTATTGATCAGCGTGATCTTCCGGATGTTTTTTAAAGCAACTAGGTTGTCCGGCAGATCGAAAATTGTTACAATGTCCAGCGTTAATTCCTGCAGATTTGGTAACGTCGCCAGCTGATTCACCAGCTCCTGGTAATCCAAACCCTCATTGTTCTTGAAAACCATACGTTCCGCAGTATTCAGCCCTTCATATCCGGAAGGCAGCGCCGGGAAGGTATCGTTTTCAAAAACAATTTCTTTTACACCAGGTTGTAATTTTATAGTGTTGAACAGGGTTGTCCAATCGTTTGAGCTTGCATCTCCCGAAAGACAAATGCTTGAAAGTGTGGTAAGCCGGCTGCTTTTTTTCTTGTATGTTTTTATGTCCGTTTTGCAATCAATTTGCAGCGAATGGATGTAGGGCAGGAGCGAATCGTTTTTGATCTCGCCCAGTTTGCAAACCCCGGTGCCGCTTTGTTGCTGGCCGAAACAAAAAAAGTTTGTCATGCACATGGCAAGCACAAACAATTGTTTTTTAGTAGCGTTCATCATAGAAGTAGTTTTGATTCTATAACGATCAACTTCTTCAAATGATACAGCACGCGAAAAATTTAGTGCAGATAAATTTTTTTTTCAGAGGCAACCTTTTTAAAAAATGCAGTCGCGTACAAATTAAAAATACAGTACGTCATTGCTTCAGGCGAAAAGCCCTCGTGATGACGTGCTCACGTTTCTCAAAACATTTGGCAGGCAATTATAAAAAACAATAAGATATTCATTCTGCAGACTCTTTCGGCCTGTTCAGTAATAGCGGGAATGAGCGGGAGAAAAGTGAAAGCTACGAAGCGGTGACTGTGTCCGCGAAATTAACCGCGGTTTTCCTACAGCGGTAGCGGAAGGAAAAATTACCTTACAGGCCAGAAAAGGTTTTTGTTACTTTTTGCCTTCAAAAAG
>OLLL01000172.1_pt1 | contig 27999 bp, 26 predicted proteins | sample 1604541 | NCBI WGS metagenome assembly OLLL01 (sample SAMEA104055722, study PRJEB20765) | soil metagenome | isolation source: soil
GGTGCAGCAAATGCTGGATCATTCCAAAATACTTATCCGGATTGATTCCCTGTATTTTTACGGCGCCGGTTGGAAAGTACTGGCAATCCTCAATTACAAAACACCGTACATTCCAATAGTTATGAGCTGGCCGGATAAAAAGTATGCGCTGCGGTTGCTGCAAAAATCACTCAAGTATTTCCCGACAGATATTTCCAATAATTTTTATTATGCTGAAGCATTATTGGAAAACGATGAAAAAGTACAGGCCAAAATTTATTTTCAGCTGGTGCTTAAACTTCCTACCCGCAAGGATTTGTATTTGGAAGATGAATATTTGAAATCCGGGGCAAGAAAATATCTTGCTGCTTTATAGTTCATTGGTCCACTAGCTGATTAGTTCATTCGTATGCTGTTTGTTGCAATATCCGTACTGCAGGGGGACTGTTAATAAACAAATGAACGGATGAACTGCCGACTCCGCAGGGGTATCGGTACTGATAAACCGGTGAACGAATGAACCAATAAACAAATAACTATCTCGGGGGAGTTTGATTGTGCAGCAGCCAGTAGATTCCCAGGTCTTTTACGGCGATCATAAAATTGTCGAAGCCTACGGGTTTTACAATGTAACTGTTGGCGCCCAACTCATAGCATCTTTTAATATCGGGATCTTCTTTTGATGAGGTCAGAATGATCACAGGAATTGTTTTTGTAAGCGGATCTGCTTTTATTTTTTCCAACACTTCAATGCCGTTCACTTTTGGCATTTTCAAATCCAGTAATATCATTTTTGGTTTGTTGTTAACATTGCGGCCTTCATACATGCCGGTCCCAAAAATAAATTCAAGCGCAATAGCGCCATCTTTCAGGTGAATGATGTTGTTGCCCAGGTTACTTTTCTGCAAACCGCGTATGGTCATTTCAGCATCACTGGGATTGTCTTCGATCAGTAAAATTTCTATTTCCGAGTTCATAAGTTATATGGTTTTATTGATTATTAACTGTGTGGCAATGCAAAATAAAATGTGGCGCCTTTTCCGGGGTTTCCTTCCGCCCATACTTTGCCGCCATGCTTGCTGATGATGCGCTGCACGATGGCCAGCCCCACGCCGGTACCTTCAAATTCATCGGCTGTATGCAGGCGCTGGAATACCCCAAAAAGTTTGTCGATGTATTGCATATCGAAACCTGCGCCGTTGTCGCGGACGTGAAAAATAAACTGCCCTTCTTTTTCTTCCGACCGGATCTCAATTTGCGGCTGTTCTTTTTTTGATGAATATTTAATTGCATTTGTCAGCAAGTTGTGCATTACCTGTGTAAGCAACGTATAATCTGCATTTAAGGAGTGTGGCGCGTGTACGGTAATGTGTGCTTTGTGCGGCAGTGATTTATTTATTTCCGCCAGCACATCATTCACCAGCTCCTGCATGTGGATTTCTGTTTTTTGAAGTTCTTTGCGGCCCAATCTCGAAAAATTCAACAAGTCATCGATCAGGTTTCCCATTTTATTGGCATTGTCCTGTACGGCTTTCAAGAGTCGTTTTCCTTCATCATCAAATATCCGGGCATAATCTTCTTCTATCATTTTTGCATAGCCGTTTACTGCACGCAATGGTGCGCGCAAATCGTGTGAAACGGAATAGCTGAATGCTTCCAGCTCATCGTTGGCATTTTGCAATTGTTCCGTTCGGTCAATTACTTTATGCTCCAGCTCCCCTTGCAGTTTTTGCAGGGCTTCTTCATTTTTTTTTCGTTCGGAAATATCGATCGAGAGAATAAAGATCCCTTCAGGCACCGGTTGTATGCTTAGCTCAAACCAGCCTTTTGTACCATCGGGATAAAGAAATTCATTGTCCATCATTTTTGCGGTACGGTCGTGCATGCATTTTTCCAGTGTTTTAAACATTTCCGAATGTTCGATGCCCGGGTATTTTTCCATCATTGTATGTCCTACCAGCTCCGTTTCGGAATAGCGGCCGTGTTTGGAAACCGATTCATTTACATAGATGTAGCGCCAGTCGAAATCAATGATCTGTATGCCTTCCATCATTTTATCCAATGTGTTCCTGAATTTTTTTTCGCTTGCATGTGCCCTGTCTTCCGCCAGTTTCCGCGCTGTTACATCCCTGTAATTGGATACAATCCCTTTTACATTTTCATCGTGAAGGAGGTTGACAAGAATACCTTCTACAAAAATCTCGCTTCCGTTCTTATGGATCATGCGCGCAGTGCGGTGAAGGTGAATTCCCGGGTTGGCGTGCAGCTTCACAAATGTATTGGCTGATTCCGCCCTGTCATCGGGATGTATGAGTTTGGAAAGCGGCATGCTTAGTACTTCCGGCACCGTGTAGCCGGTAATTTTTGTGATGGCTTCATTGATGTACACGATCTTATTTTTTTCATCCAGCAGGGAAATAATATCAATGGCATGTTCGATCATAAAACCGAAGCGCTTCTCAGTAATGCCGGATTTTTTTGCAGTCCGTTGATTTTTTGCGCCAATATCGTTCTGGGCAGATGTAGCAATGAGGAAAAAAAACAAGCCGGAAAAAAACAAAAAAATGCTGATCACAAAAGCAAGAAAAGATCCGGCATGAAGTAACCAGTCGGAAAACAACACAGCCCCCAGGATATTTACGGCAAGAGAAAAATACGATGTCGATCGTCTAAGCTTCAGGTAAGCTTCCATACATCCAGTGCTTGATTTTTGTAAATATAAAAATAGAACCCACAAAAGCAAACCCATTTTGCGCTTAAATCTTACATCGTATATAATTGATCAGATTTAGTCAACTATTTTATTTGAAAATTTAGTATGGAAAGCCACCCGTTTATGAAATTTTTCTGCAAACGATCGACACTTTTTTACCAGGTATCGAATGTCCGGGGAAATGCTTTTTAAGTCGGCGTAAATTAGTATCAGAAAGGAACAAGTTCCCAATGATCAAACAAGCGTAAATGCATTTTGTTTTTAGAGATCAGGCTAATTAGCTGATAACAAAATGCAGATAGGCTGGTACACAGTACCGGTAGAGTGTTAAAAAAATAATTAAACTTAAAAAGTATGAACAAAGACAATAATAACGAATGGATGAAAAAATTAAAAGAAGAATATGAACAGTTAATCAATAGTGATCCATTGCTCGAAACCGAAAAAAAGGAAGACTTATTGGAGCAATTGCAGAAAAAGACGGGTAAAAGCCGTGAAGAGATTCTTGCAATGATTGAAAAAATGTAATTCTAAATAAAGTAAATTCATCAACAAACGCAGCGGATTTTTTAGAAATTGTTTGTGCTGAAAAATTCAACTGCTGCAAAGAAATTCCGGAGTGATCCGGAATTTCTTGTTTTATGAGGTATGTGTTTTACCGTTAAGGGCTTACGGACACAAGGTTTTTTGGCGCCGTTCGGACTAGCGGAGATTTTAATCAATTAGATCAAAAAAACGGAAATTAACCCACCATCGGTTTATATGCTTTTTTCTTCAGGGCTTTTGCTGTGATCTCTGTAATGCCTTTGCTGCGATAGGTGGGATGCTGTGATTTTAATTGCAGTAACAGATCAAAAAGGGTAGCTGTGGCCAGTGCATCACCTTCGGCACGGTGGCGCGCTTTGTTGCCAATCCCCAGTGATTCACATAACTTACCAAGGCTATATGATTTTTTACCTGGCATTAATTTGCGGCTCAATTGTACGGTGCATAATTTAGGACGTTCGAAAGTATATCCCAATGCTGCTAATTCATCGCGGATAAAATTATAATCGAAACTTACGTTGTGTGCAATAAAAATATTACCATTGGTAAGCTCCAGTATTTTTTGAGAAATATCCCGGAAACGTGGGGCATTGGCCACCATTCCATTGGTGATCCCGGTAATATTGGTGTACAAAGGTGAAATGTAGCATTCCGGGTTTACCAGCGTGGTATAATTTTCCACTACTGATAAACCATCGTGCACCAAAATGCAGATTTCGGTAATCCTTCCGTTATAGGAATTAAATTTTCCGCCGCAGGTTTCTATATCAATGATGCAAAACATGAAGCAAAGATACTTTTATCTGCCCATTTCTACGCGATACGATTGTAAAAAACGGATCACATTATCAATGTTCAGCTCCTGTGCTTTAAATTCGCCGATGTTGAGGCTGCATACAAAACTCCATACTTCCAGGATATTTTCGGTTTGTACAGTGTATGGAACATACGCGGGATTATCCGAATGAAATTCAAAAATATTGGCAGCCTTTTTCTTTTCGCGGTACAGGCGTTTATACACCAGGCCGTCGTCCTTGGTCAATACAATATATGTTTGCCCGTCTTTGATTTCTTCCAGCGATTCTACATAACGCCCAACGACAATTGTTCCGTCTTTTAAAGGCGGCATGGAATCTCCTTTTATAGGAAAGGCGCGGTGTTTCCCGATGATCTTGAACGGGAGGTTCATCACCGGAAGGTCTTCAATAAACTGCGGATCGGCATAACCGTTAAGGTAACCGGCCATGGCTCTTACGTTAACCACTTCCACCAAATCGTTATTGTTTTTGTCCACCTGGATGGGAAGCAAGGTGCGGTGTTTCCCGATCTTCATCATAGCTTCCACAGTACTTTTACTGAAATCGGCGCGAATGAGCGCATCGATCGATACCTGGAAATAATCCGATAAACGGATGAGCATATCGATCGGGGGCTGGTTACGTGATTCTTCATAAGCACCCAAGCGGGCACGTGTAATTCCTAAATCTTCGGCGAGCTGCTCCTGGGATAATCTTTTTTGATCCCTCAAAGCCTTAATGTTTTTAGCTATTTTCATGATTGCTATGTTTTATAGTACAAAGATACTACATTTTATAGTATGTTTGTATCCGAAAGCAAAATTTTTTTGTGAAGTTGAAAATGCAACCCGGGCCCGACCGGACCGATAACATAAAAACTATCGCCGTGGTTACACTATAAATTGGTCCTAAGCCCCGGGATGCATCAGAGGAAATGAATAAAGAAGTTTGTTTGTGATCAGAATGAAAAATGCCGTCCGGGGTAAAACGGGCGGCATTTTTATTTGAAGTAATTTGATATCAACGACGATCTTTTAGGACATCATAACAATCATTTTTGATCTGCATTCCGATACAAAGATTATGATTACAGTATTACAGGTTGTAATAAAAACGTAACCCTACAGCATTCTGCAATTTTAAATGCGCATTGTTTGTCAGTTTGATGCCTTCGTAGGATGGGTTGTACACAAACTGCACCCTGAATTTTGCATTGGCATTGAGGTTGATCCCCAATCCGCCAAAAGCGCCAAAGCCAGTACCAATGGGCTTGCGAACATAATAAGCATTGTATCCGGGATAGTAATAATAAGTGGTCAGATCGATTATTAAGCCATTGATCTGGATCTGGTTTTTATAAAATTTAGACATGGTGACATTCATTCCGCCTTCAATAAAAAAGTTTGCTTTTTTAGTAATGTCGCCCAAAATCCGCTGGTAGCCGAGCTGGAAGATCAGGCGTTGCTCCATTCCTTTGATCGCAAATGTTTTAATGGCCTGGTTCACTTGCGTGGAACCCGTAGGCGGTGTGGTGGTGATGGTGAAATTTCCGTTACTGGTAAGCTGCACGGCGTTTACATTTAAGAGGATGGCATTTTTAGGGTCAACGGAATAACGGCATTGCAAACCAAATAAAAATGCAGGCTGATAACGCATATTGGCAGGCATATCGCTTTCGTTAAACGTCCACTCGCCATGCTGCACGCCCAGCTGATCAGCAATCTTATCGGGCTGGCCGTAACCGCCGCCGTATTCCATTACAATTTTATTGTACATGTAACTGTTTTCAAAGCTGTTACGGTTACCGTCGAAATCAAAGCCGTAACCGTCATATAAATTGGCGGTGGACTGGTTTGCAAAATAAGCTCCAACGATCATTCCGATGTGGAAACCTCTTTGTTTGCCGGTATATACGGGATTGCCGTCGGCATCGGTACTGTCGGCCTGCGCCATTGCCGAAGTTGAAAGCACAAATAGCAGTGAACTTATTTTCAGGATTTTATTCATGGGGCGAATAAATTTATAGCATTTATTTTTTCTTTAAAGGCTGGAGCAAATATTCCAGCCCGTTACTTTTGATCTCATACATGGTTTGCAGCAGCATCCCAAGTTTGCCTTCCGGAAAGCCTTTGCGGTTGAACCATTCCAGGTAAGAGACCGGAAGATCGCACAAAACCTTGTTTTGATATTTTCCAAAAGGCATTTTCATTTCCACCAATTGTAAAAGCAAAGCGGGATTGGGCATCATCATCCGAAATTACAGATTAATCGTTTAGCAAAGAGCGAATTTTCTGTAAAAATTTGTTAAATTTAAAAGATATGCTTGCTGGCGGCGTTAATTTTTAAAAAATTGAACGGACATTTGCATTCTCCATGAAAAAAATAATAATTGTATTCCTTTTATTTCTTCCAACGGTCATTGCTTTAAATGCACAAACTGCCTGCAGCGGAAATTCCAATTCGTCGTTTTTTGGTGAGCGGGATAAAATGCTGGCGCCTGCTGCTGCAAATGTAGTACGTGTGTTCATGGATAAATCGGGTTTTTATTACCCGGAAATGTACATTGCAGATGAAGAGATGGAGCGCAATTGCAGCTCGCTGAAAGATTGGTATAGCGCCAATCCTGAAAAATTGAAACTGTTATGCGGTCAGTATCACGTGGATAACCAGCTTTCCGCAGATGAAAAAATAGGCCGTTTGAATGATTCTGTTGCAAATAGTTATGTGCGCGCCATCAATCAAAAAACAAAAGAGTATACCACTGTGGATGTATTGATCCATGGGTTCCGTAAAAAAGCGTACGGCAATGTGGGAGGCACATCTTCTTATTCAATCAATGATTATGGGCATTTTGAGCAAGTGTTGTCCGTGCCCGGAACTAAAAATTTATATGTGGAAATATACTGGGACGGTAAATTTATTACGCCGGCACAGTCCTATAAATACCGTGGGTTTAAATTATTTGAAAATAGCGCAATCCCTAATGCCGGAAATGCCGGCGTGGAATTACGCAGGGTGGTTTCAGGTATTCAATGCGATAATTTAAATGTGATCACACATAGTTTAGGAGCGCGGGTAGGATGCGAGCTGCTGTTCAATGCGTCCAAAGGAGCATTGGCAGATGAAAAAGTATTACAAACGCCGGCACAGAAAAAAATCCGTTTGTGCATGATCGAGCCAGCTATTGGCGCTGATCTGTTTGATGATTATTATTCAAGGAACACTGCATTTGATTTTAAAAGCAAAGATAATTACGAGCTGGGAATGATCTACAATGAAAATGATTTTGTATTGTTAAAAAATTATCAGTGGAAATTTATTAAGATCGTTTCTTCGCCGCTGGAATATGGGAATACGTCATTAGGCTGCAACTATAAGGAATGCATTCCAGCCTTGCAAAAAACATTTGCGGCAAATTATCCTAATTCTGTTTTAGAAACACCTTTTAATTTTTCGGATGTAGGTGGCGATCATCGCTTGTATGCGTATTGCCGCGATGCTCAGTTTGCAAAAGTGATGGCATTTTTAAATGATTGATAATCAGATGTTGGATTGCTAGATATTGGATGTTAGACAGTGTTTATAGTAACGCCACAGATTCACAGATTAAAAATTAAAAAAAGGAATTACATAGATCGGTAAAATCGCAAAGCGATTTAATCTGAGAAATAATTTTACATCAAAAAATCAGTGAATCTGTGGCAACCTGTATTGTTTTTTTTATTGTTTAATTTGTGTCAGTTCTCTCTTTACTAATTTGTTAATTCCCGCGCATTTAATTTTGATTAAATAAAAATTGGTATATATTTACCACATCACTTCCTGCTGTTTGTAATTTAAATGATCAGCAATGCATACGTGCCGCAGCCTACTCCGTTGCAGCGTAAGATAAACCGGGCACATCCCCTGTAAATGGTTTATATCCCGAATAAGTAAGTTTTCGATTTTAACCCATATTATTAACTAACCCAAAAATCAGTTCATGAAAAAACCAGCACATGACAAGTCCGCGCTTTTTGACCGCGATCCGTCCCATTTTGAAACCGACAAAGCCGCAGTAGAAGCCATTGTTCAGGCAGCAGTAAATGTGGAATTGTTCACTATCCCCTTGTACATGACCAGCCTGTATTCCCTGCAGGGCGTGCACCAGATCAACAGCAAAGGAAGCGATATGTACAAAGGCCGTGTATGGCCGGGATTAGCGCCAAGCTTTAAGCCGGGTTCGCTGGGTAATGTTCCGGAAAACGAAAAAGCTTTCAATACCGTTTTCAGCGTATTTATTGAAGAGATGCTGCATTTACAAATTGCATCCAACCTTGCCAATATTTTAAAAGTAAAGCCAACGTTTACACAGATGTCCACGAAAGCTGATCATTATGCATGGTCGTGCTATGGCGATGATAAAACCGAAATCCCGTACATCCTTGATTTCAGGGATTGCAAACCGCCTTACGATAAAATAAAAGTGAAGCTGGATAAATTATCGCTGGAACAAAACGAATTATTTCTTGCCATTGAAGCGCCGGAAAATGACGAGCCGGGTAAAACATCTGCGGTAGAACGCATTAAGGACAATGCATCAGAGCGCATCCATCCGTATTTTCCGTCGGTGCCGTTAAAGAACTGGAAAAAAGGCGATACGCTGCCGATGTTCGGTTCCATTGGTGCCATGTACCAATGCCTGTGGGATTATTTTGATATTGAATACAAAGCAAAAGACGGAACGATCACTACGTTGTGGGAAAAAATGTATTGCTCTGCAACATTGCAACGCGATTTATTTAACGTAACTTCTAAAAGCCATCCGTACAGGGAATACCAGGGATTGGAAACAAAAGTGGAAGGCTGGTTGCCGCCTGCAGCAAAGGAAATGGCATATAAATTAATTTGTGCCATCACCGATCAGGGTGAAGGAAAAGGCATCAGCAAAAATCTGCGCCCAAGCACAAATATGTTAAAAGCGGTAGCCCCGGTTAACCAGGCATCGGATGAAGCATTGAAAAAAGATTATCCTTCGTATAATGATGAAGGAAAAGAAGTGCCATCAGCGAAAGCACATGCCCGTTTTGGAAACGGAGCAGAAGATCATTATGAGCGTTTCCTGGCGATCAAAAAAGATCTGGAATCGCAAAAAATTGTGACCTGGGATCAGTGGAGGACCGGTGAAACCAACAAATGGAAAGCAAAAGACCTGGAAGGACAAGGGTACGATCCGAAGTATAATAATTTACCAACTGCCGAAAAAATTGCGGCAGCCTTGAACCGACTTGCCAATCCAGTAAAACCGGACGGTAAACCGGACAAAGAAAAACAAGCAGCGAATTACAAACAATTTTGTCAGATTGCCACCGGCGCCATTGCTGGGATTACCACCGTTCTTGATGATTACTGGAAAGATGCGGCAGTTGGTTTTCCGTTCCCATCCATGGGCGGTTCCGGCGATCGTTTGATGATGTGCTGGGCGGTGTTTGGCAAAGTGCCCGATCTTTCTGTTGGCGTACAGCCGCGCTTGCCAAATAAATTATACCATGCCTGCCAGGGAATGGATTTAACAAATGATTTAACTACGGTAGATAATATTTGCGGTTCGCCGGAAGTGTACCACAATTGCAAAGGCTCCAATTCATGTAAGGCAGAAGGTGGTTGTGGATTTGTGCAGCAGGTAGGCCAGTCGCAATCGTGCAGCAGTAGCAGCAGTGTCGCAATATTGCAGGCGCGTGACGGTGTGGAATTGGATGCAGCATACAGCGCTCCTGCGGATAATATCTGCAAAAGCTTTGGTGGTTGCGCGGTTCCTATTTCAGCATCGCAGATCTATCCTGATTTTGAGAATACACAAAAAATTGCAAATGTTGGCGCTATGGAATTGAATGATTTTGTAGGCAAAGACCATAAAACGGTAAAAATACCAAATGCAAAGCTGGAATTTAAATCGGGCGATTATGTGTACGATGTTGCATGGAAAGCGTATACCGAAGTGTTGAAGCACCGTAAAAAAACGGTGCCGCAAATGCCGGAACCAAGTGATATCCGTTTGGCATTTCCTCCATCCACCTAGTTTGCAGAATTGATATGAATACAACAAATGCACATCGCCTTGGCCTGCCCAATTTAGGGTTAGGCCTTGGCTTACGCAGCAAACATTATGATTATTTGCTGAAACACGATCCGGTTGTTGATTGGTTTGAGATCATCAGTGAAAATTACATGAACAATTTTGGTTTTGCAAGGCATGTGCTGGAACATATTGCAGGTGTGAAACCGGTGGTGATGCATGGCGTTTCCATGTCGATCGGCAGTACCGATCCGCTGAATATGGAATACCTAAAACAGCTGAAAGAACTGGCTGCGTTTGTAAAACCCGCCTGGATCTCGGATCATTTATGCTGGACAGGTGTGGCACACATGAACACGCATGATCTGCTGCCATTGCCGCTTACGCTGGAAAGCCTGAAACATGTGGCAGAGCGTGTAAACCGTGTGCAGGATTTTTTAGAGCGTCCCCTGATTTTGGAAAATCCATCCACGTATATGGAGTTTGAAGATTCTACTTTGCATGAATGGGAATTTTTATCAGAACTGGTGAACCAAACCGGTTGTGGTTTGCTGCTGGATGTGAACAATGTATTTGTATCGGGGCACAACCATGGTTTTGATCCTGAATTTTACATCCGTAACATTCCGCACAAAGCGGTAGTGCAGATCCACATTGCCGGGCCAACGGATTGCGGCCCGCTGCTGATCGATACACACGACCAGCCTGTACCAACAAAAGTATGGAAATTGTACAGACTGGCGCAGGAACTTACCGGTGGCGTTTCTACCTTATTGGAATGGGATGCCAATATTCCGGAATATCCCGAAATGGTGCTGGAAGTAGAGAAAGCAAAAAAAGTAATGCAGGGCGAATTACCGGAAGTGGCCGTTTTTAAAACGCAGCAGCCGGAAGTGATTTCCAATCCTGTTGACCATCAAATGCAGGCAGCGCATGAATAAACTGGAAACCACGCAACGCTGGCTTACGTCCATTATTATCCGTCCGGGGCGTTTGCACGATAAAATTATTGCGGCAGATAAAACGTATCAATTGGATACGGAAAAAATGATTCGTGCTTCCGCAACGTTATCACCGGAAAACAGGATCAACGTGTATGCACGTGGATATGTGCTGCGGCTGATGGAATGCATGCGTGCGGATTACCCGGTGCTGCTGCATTTATTGGGAGAAGAGCTGTTCAATACTTTTGTTCAGGCGTACCTGGTAAATGTGCCTTCACATTCGCCCAGCTTGTACGATCTCGGAGAAAATTTTCCGGCATTTTTAAAAGCATCGCAACCGCAGGAAAGTGAGGGCGAAGATGCTGGAATGTTTGATTTGCCCGTAGAGCTGGCACAAGTGGAACGCACACGGGTAGAAGTGGAGCGGAGCAAAGGATTGGAAACGGAGCAAACTAATAATCCGGACGATTCGCTATTTCATTTTTTAGGAACATCTGATTATAATGTGTCGCCTTGTTTGCGTTTGCTGGAATTACAGTATGACGTATTGGCTTTTATCAAAGCAGTGGAGCGCGGAAAAGAGGCAGAAACACCCGTACAGAAAATAAATTATTTAGCGACCAGCCGGAAAAATTATGCAGTGAATTTGCAACAGCTGGAAGCCTGGCAATTCCGGTATTTAAACGCATTGACAACAAGCAAAGATCACAACGCTGCAATAAAAACAGCGGCAACTGAAAGCAACATCCCTGAAGAAAGTATCATGGCGGATTTACTGTTGTGGATACCTGTAGCAAAGGAATATGGGTATGTGTTTTACCACGAAGGCACTGAGATCACAAAAGAATAGAAGGATTATTTTCTTGCTGCAGAGTCACAGATTTTCCCTATGTAAAAAAACATAAAAGAATTTTATCGCTTGCATAATCAATGAACTTCTATGATTGGTTTTTCCAATTTTGAGTTATGTGTTATTGCTCTTCCTTATAAAAAATCTTGTAAAATTTTCTTCCTTCTTCGTCTACACCTTGTTCGATCAGGCGCGGATCTCCATGAATGTAAATGTGGAAATTTTTATCCAGCTTCAATACGCTTTTGAAAATTTTCGCTTGTTTTTTTACCGCTTGTTCAGAAATGTCGAAATGGTCTTCGATCTCCAGGTTATTGTCATCGCGGTATTCGTTGTCGAAATTGCGGAACGATTTGATCACGGCTTTGTCCTGGAACACTTCTTCTTCAAATTCTTTTTTATCAAACGTATCTTTCTTTTTAAAATAATCCACGGAGCGGTTCAGCAAATCGATCTGCTCTGCTTTTGTCACTTCAAAATCCTCCACCACTTGTTTGGCGATAAAATTTTTGGCAATGTTCATGAATTGTTTGGTGTGGTGATAGGAATCCTCGCACACGCGCAGCAATAAAAACTGGTCTTTCCAGTATTGTGCTTCCGCCGCTTTGTTGGATTTATCCACGATGCAAATTTTGTAGCCTTCTTCCTTGTCGGTATTGATGATCAGGCAACCCTTGTCGAGCTTGTCGATGTTGATGCCATCTTCATATTGAATCGAAAAAACGTCCGTTTCCGCATCTACTTTTAAAAATGATTGTTTGTTTTCCGATTTAAAGATCCCGATCGCATCCACGGCAATATCATCCATTAGGATATCGGTAAAATACACCACGAACAGGTCGCCTGCTTTTATTTGCGGGTGTGTGGAGAGCTCATATAATTGTTTGGCGATGTGCCTGCTGTTGGTATGAAATTGTTCCGAATGTTCAAACATATCGCTGGCAAAGCGATACATGGGATTAAGCGTTACATCGTTATTGGAAAATGTGAACGAATAAAATTCCGGTGCCGAAAAGGGCTGTAAAAAAAATTTGATGAGCAGCTCTTTTAAATGGCCGTCGGAAGTATCCAGCGGTTCGGTGGAAAGGACCAGGTCTTCCTCGTTTGTTTTATTTCCAATGCGGTGAACGCTTACCTGGTTGATGTTGCAATTGATGTGATTGAGCATAATGTTGGTTGAAAATTAAGGACTGTAAGATTACGAAATATGCGGGTGTTGTGCAAGCTGTTTTTCGAGAGGAGTGAAGCTGGAGTTCAACTGCTTGCAGGCCCGCTATTTTTTCTCGCAGAGACGCAGAGAACGCAGAGCTGGGTGGGTAACTGTGTATTGTTTCCCGCAGAGGCTGCATGGCTTACTATGGAGTACTAAATCCGTTAATTTTTTCAAAAAAAGCAGGCCAAAACTGGCCTTGCGGGTTTTACAAAATTGGCATATATTGCTACTATTATTGATTGAGATGAAGTTGTTTTCTTTCAATACAAACATTTAAAAACCAAACAAAAAATATTTTCAAAAATGAAAACACCACTCATTCCCATCAGTATTCTTTCCATTTATAAAAATCAATTAGGAGATGCATTGCCATTGCCCTCGCGCATGGCGCAATGTACCCCGGATACGTATACGGCTATTTTTAACATCGCGAAAGACCTTGCTAAAAAAGGCGGTAAATTAATTTTGAGCGATCTGTTCCGCAGTTACGATATGCAGGCACAATCGCACCAGGATTATGTTTCAGGAAAGAAAAAAGCATTCAGCCCGCCTCCCGGGGGAAGCTTCCACGAAGCCGGCCGTGCTTTTGACCTGGACCTGGGCCAGATCAAAATTCCTTTGGCAGATTTTTGGGTGATTGCAGCTAAATATGGTGTGCTGCCCATTGTAGCGCAACCAAAATCTAATCAATCAGAGGCATGGCATTTCGACTGCAGGGGAAGTCACCAGCTTGTGTATCAATATTACGCGGATAAAAAAGGTACTAATTTCAAACCTTATGAAGCGGCTTCTGCGAGCGGGATCTTATCGATCGGGGTGCATGTGGATGCGTTTGGCGCGAACCAAAAACAAGCAGCGATCCAATCGTATTTGATCCGTCTAGGAAAAGTGATTGGCAACATCGACGGACAAATAGGGAAGAATACACACAAAGCGCTGGATGAACTGGGAGTGAAATTTGATTTGAACAATGTGGATGGAATGCTGGTGGCGGTTGAGAATTTGGTGCAGGGGAAATTTCCGTGGGAGTTTGGGGGGGCGTAATCGAAATTTGTTGAATAAGTAGTGCAACCTTTTTGCAAATACGTGTATCCTACCTAAAACAAATAAAAATATTAATTATAATATAAAAAGTAGTAAGCATGGATTGGTTTTTTGTAATAATTATTGTGATTTTGATTTTTTGCCTGGATGTATATTGTGAGCATTATAATCGCGTGAAAAAAAAATTAGTGAAAGAACGCACCTTAATTAAGGCAGACACATGTATAAGAGATCGTAAAAGAGAACAAAAAGAGAAACGGAACCGGTGGAAAAATATTTCTAAAAAAGGTATGCTTATCTCCATTGCATTTTCTCCATTTTATAATTTGCCGGAATTGTTTTATAAATGTTCTTTTGCCTTTGCTGTATTATGTTTTAAGGCAACAGATTTTTTTCAACCGGTTCTTGATAGAACAGACAAATGGCTTGTCTTTTTGTTTTATAGAAAACTTGAAAATGAGATCACTGCATTAGATGTAAATATTGAAAAAAGGCAGCAACGGATCAATATGCTGGAGCAAAAATTAGCCGCATTGTAATTTATTGATTTCAATAGACAACTTTATATTTATATAAGTCTTAAAGCTCACCAAAAACAAAAATCCCTGAGACCTTTCGGAATCAGGGATTTTATTTATTTTGAGCGGTCTGGACGGGACTCGAACCCGCGACCTCCTGCGTGACAGGCAGGCATTCTAACCAGCTGAACTACCAAACCTCAAAATGTTGTACAATTACTAAACGATGTGCCTCAGAATTGGACTGCAAAAATAGATGAATTTTTCATTCGAGCAAACAATATTCTTAAAAATATATTATTTTTTAGTGTTTGCCTTGAAAATCAGGGTATTATTGAAGATTAAAAAGTGCTAAGGCACCGATAAATTGTCCTTATCCGGGCAAACCGCCCCTACAGAACTCAAAAATAATGTATTTTTACAAAAAATATAAATCACATTTATGACTTTTCCTCTTACTATCCTCGGACTTTTTGCCGGTGGCATTTTACTGTTGGTATCGCTGATCTTTGGGATCATTTCACTTGCAAATGGCAAAAACAACAATGCACTTGCCTGGGCCGGTGGATTTATTGCAGCGCTTGTTATTACGATTTTTTCCGGCATACAGCTGGCAAACCATGTGAGGGACAGTATTGTGAATAGTGTGAATAAGCTGGAAGAAATGCAGAAAAATGCCGACTTGCAAACGAATGCCCAGAATGATGAGTACTCCAAAAACAAACGCCAGGAATGGCTGGATACATTGCAAATGCACATCAATGATAAATATGATGGAAATGTGCCTGCGGATTTTTACATCAACAAACAAGTGGTAGCTGCTGCCGATAAATCGATCACTGTTCCGTTTTTATATCCTTTCCTGATTCGTTATAACCCGGCTACCTATACCGGCGATATTATTTTACCGACAAGCGATAGCATTTTTGTGAAAAATGTGTCGGAGCTGGCATTTGACAGCAACTTTGTGATCATCAAGATCGACAATACACAATCGCCGGAAGCATTAAAAGAAAACCATCCTGAAACAGAATATGTACTGTTTGACCTCCGCACCCGCAACTTTGAGCCTGCTGCCAACAAGGCCAAACTCGACGATCTGGCGCGACGGATCGGCTATACCGGCTCAAGCGAAATGAGCAACCTCTCGGAAGATTATAAAGGCTGGACGGAATAGGAAATGATCAAACGTATTTTCTCTACTGCTTTTACAACCGCAGAAAACGATTCGGAAGCTTACCGCCTTGAAAAAGGGACGAAGCCCGATTATAAAGTAATGCTGATTTGCGTTACCGTGGCTTTTTCACTGACAATGATCAAGTACCTGGGTGATGTGCATTTTATGCTTTCTTTCCTGAAAAGCACGCGCTTTACCAATCTTGCTGCTTCATTTGAGAACATCATGACGGTGAATAAAAATGCCGATCTGTACCGCTTGTTGTATTGGGTGGGCACCATGATCGTTTTTTATTTTATTATTCCGGTTGCCATTATCCGTTTTGTGTTTAAACAAACATTATCGGATTATGGCCTGCGTTTAAAAGGCGCGTTTAAAGATTACCAGCTGTACGTGCTGATGCTGTGTGTGATGATCCCGCTGGTGCTTTTTTTCTCGCGCACACAAAGCTTCCAGGAGCGTTACCCGTTTTATGATGTGCAAAAGGGCGAACCGTTCTATCCTAATTTTGTGATATGGGAAATTTTTTATTTCCTGCAATTTTTTGCACTCGAATTTTTCTTCCGCGGATTTATGCTGCACGGTACCAAACAACGCTTTGGATTTTATTCGGTATTTGTAATGACCATTCCGTATTGCATGATCCATTACGGAAAGCCGCTGCCGGAAACCATTGCAGCGATCATTGCCGGAATTGTACTGGGAACTCTGAGCCTGAAAAGCCGCAGCATCTGGCTGGGTGTTGCCATCCATTATAGTGTAGCCATTACGATGGATCTGTGCTCGATGTATCAGAAGGGGTTGCTTTAGTTCAAAGTTTAAAGTTCAACGTTTGCTTTGCGCAGATGCACTGTTTTCAAAAAAATCAATTCATTATTTTATTTTATCATCACGGGCTTGACCCGGGATCTGTTAATTTTAAAACGAAAAGACACTGCAAACATTCACGGGATCCCGCAACAAGTGCGGGATGACAGCTCCGTAATAGGATTTTACTCAGAATTTAACATATAGTATGCCCGCAGATTCGTAAAATTCGTTTTTGTTCGTTATTCACACTCCGCGATAGCGATCAAAATTTTTTCCAGCTTTTTTTTCATTTCGGTAGGGGAGCATTCATAATTGTTGGCGAGCACCGAAAAACAGAGCAACTCGCCTTTCCTGTTTTTTACATAACCGGCATACCCCCTGGCGCGAGTGATATAACCGCTTTTTGCACGAAGGTTGTTCTCTGCAAAGGTGCCATCGCACAAACCGCCCAGTGAGCCTGATTTTCCGGCAACGGGTAGCGAATTGTAAAAGGCATTGTAGTTTTTATCTTTTGATAACAAGCGTAAAATCTGTGTTTCTGTTTTGGTGGTGATCACGTTGGCACGCGCCAGTCCGCAACCGTCGTTCATGAAAAATCCGCTTACATCCACGCCTTTGCTTTTCCAGAAATTAGTAATGATCTCTGTTCCCTGTGTTTCGCTGCCGAAGCCTGTTTTGGTATAGCAGATGTATTTCAGCAAATGTTCGGCATACAAGTTAAGACTCTTTAAATTGGTCCAGTAAATGATCTTGTCGAGTGTGGGCGAGTAATTTGTATGAAGTGTTTTCCGGTTAGAAGTTACATCCATTCCGGCTTCTCTTAACGCTCTTACCGTAGTAGATTTTTTTGCAACGCTTACATCTATATTTTTTAACGCTGTTTCCAGCGCCTGCGCGCAAAACAAAGCAGGATCGGGGATAGAGCCATCTACTTCATAATTGTTTTGATTGGCAGGGATGGTTCCCTGTGCTGTGCGGTAATTGCTGTATTGTGATCCGTAGATGAATGCATTGTCGTCACTGCCGCCTGAAATAACATTGTTAACCAGTTGCAGATCGGGTATAACAGGAACGGTTTTTACAAGTGTTGTTTTTGTTCCCGCCGCTCCGGATTTATAAATGGCCGTGTATTTATTATCATGATAGGTAAGGCCGCATGCACCGGCGCCAAAGTAATTGCCCATATCGCCCCAGATCCATTGCGAAGGCGTCATGTTGTCCTCAAAAACAGATGCATCGCCGATGATGGCGCCTTCAATTTTTTTTACACCTTTTGCTTTTAAGATCAGCGCCCATTTTTCAACAGTGCTGAGGCTGTCTTTTTTATCCCTGAAATATTCAGATTCCAATGTGGGGTCGCCTCCTCCCAGGATGTAGACATTGCCTTTGATCACGCCGGAAACCGAATCGAACACACCATCGTACTGGATCTTTGTCTGGAACACAAAATCGCTGCCAAGCAGCATTAATGCCGCACCGGTAGTTACAATCTTCATGGTGCTGGCCGGCACCACGCTGATGTTGCTGTTGTATTCAACAATAGCGGAATCTTTTTTTGTGTTCATCACACAAACGCTCCAGGTGGAATGTTTGAGTGCATCATCTTTTTTCAAGTCCCCGATGGCCGTTTTTAACTTTTCATTTTGTGAAAAGCAAGCGCAGGCAGGAATGAAAAAAAGAAAAAAAACAATTTTTCTGATCATGTTGTATGTTCCGGTAAAGTGTTTTTATTTATCGGTTAAAAAGCGACGGGCTTCCGTATAGCTTATCAATGGCGTTTGCCAGCTTTCTGTCTTTTTCGGTGATCACATCCCCTGCATCATGTGTGTATAACGAAATGTGTACTTTGTTATAAACATTGTTCCAGTCGGGATGGTGGTTCATTTTTTCGGCAGCAAATGCAACTTTGGTCATGAATGCAAATGCATCTACGAAATTTTTGAATTCAAATGTCCGGGTAAGTTTATTTTGTTCTTCGATCCACATATATTTTTAGTTTAGTTTTTTTAGTTCAATTTTCAATGTTTAAAGTTTGCTTTGCGCAGATGCTAAATGAGTTCAAAGTTCAAAGTTCAAAGTTCAAAGTTTGCTTTGCGCAGATACTGAGTTAATGTTTCAATTTAACAAGCTGCTTCTGCGGTTAAAACGGGTTTCGCAACTTTGAACTTTTGAGCCTTGAACTTTGAACCCGTCACGGAGTGACGCTGATCACCGCCATTGTTAATCTGCTGATACACACCATCTGTTTCTTTTCATTTTTTATTTCGATGCTCCATACATGTGTTTTTTTACCAATGTGAATGGGTTTTGCTTCGGCATAAACATAGCCGCTGCTGGCCGGGCGCAGGTGATTGGCATTGATGTCGAGCCCCACGCAGGCAAATTTACTATTATCCACAATTAAGTTGGAGGCAATGCTGCCAAGGGATTCCGCCAAAGCGACAGATGCACCTCCATGCAAAATCTTCATCGGCTGTACTGTACGCTTATCCACCGGCATTCTTCCTTTTATAGAATCGGGCGTTAGTTCCGTGATCTCGATCCCGATGGTTTCGCACATATTGTCCTTCAGCATCCACTGTATGTCTTCTACTTTATAGGGTTTGAACCAGATACTCATACCGTGTTTATTTTTCATCTAAATTAATAAGAATAATCGAATGGATTTGCAATCTGCGGGAACTATAAATAAGTTTTTTAAGGGATTAAAAATGGAAAATTTTGATTTTAGTAGTAATTTTGGATTCAAATTATTGAAAAAAAAATTCATATCTAAACCTTTTAAAATATATCCTTATGATCAGCACAAAAAACATCATTGCAGGAATGGCCATTATGGCTTTTAGCCTTGCGGGAATTAAAACGCAGGCACAAAAAATAAACATTCCGGCAGCAAGCCCGGCCAGCAGCATTAAACAAAGCGTTGGCTTATCCGAGATCAGCATTGATTATTCCCGCCCGGGTGTAAAAGGCCGTGTGATTTATGGCGACCTGGTGCCTTACGGAAGAACATGGCGCACGGGCGCTAACTCTTCTACTAAAATTACGTTTGGGGAGGACAGCAAACTCGAAGGAACTACAGTTCCTGCCGGAACTTACGCATTATATACTATTCCTGATAAAGATGAATGGACCATTATCCTGAGCAAAAACACTACGCTGTGGGGAGATTTCGGTTACAAACAGGAAGAAGACCTGTTGCGTGTGAAAGTAAAACCAACAGCATTGAATTACAAGGTGGAAACATTTACTATCAATTTTGCGGATGTAACTTCTAATTCAACCAATATTGAATTATTGTGGGATCAAACACGTGTGGCATTTAAGGTAACAGTGGATGTGGATACAAAAGTGATGAAAAGTATTGAAACAACGATGGCGAAGGACCAGCGCCCTTACACACAGGCGGCCAACTATTATTATGACAACGATAAAGACCTGAAACAAGCGCTTACATGGGTGAATAAAGACATTGAACAAAATCCGAAATCATTCTCTTCTTATTTATTACAAGCGAAGATCAATTATAAATTGAAAGATAAAGTGGCAGGAAAAGCAAGCGCGGATAAAACAATTCAGTTGGCTACGGATGCAAAGAATGATGATTATGTGAAAATGGCGCAAAAGCTGATTGCCGACAATAAGTAGTTAATTTATCACTAAGGCACTTAGAACACTGCGTTTTTTGAACCACAAAAGGAAACAAAAGAGCGTGGTGCAATGTACTTGGTTAAAATAATTTAAAGCTCCGTTAACGCGGGGCTTTTTTTATTTGCCACAGATTCACAGATTAAAAAATTGAAAAAGGGAATAACACTGAGCAAGAAAATCGTTTTGCGGTTTTAATCCGGGAAATAAATTTTACATTTAAAGATCTGTGAATCGGTGGCTTTCTTTTTTATTCTGCAATGGCTTTTCTTTTAAAGAAAAACACTTGCAGCAGCCACGCGATCAGCATTACCAGCAGGCAACCAATTAAATTAAGCCACAGGAATGCCATTACATTTGCCAGCCAAACGATCACAACAAATACCTCTGCAATAAGTGTGGCGTAAAATACGGCTTGTCCGTTTATTTTTTTCATGTAAAAAGCCACAAGAAAAACACCCAGGATGGTTCCATAAAACAACGATCCCAATACATTTACTGCTTCCACTAAATTACCAAGCTTACTGGCGTAGAAAGCTGTAGTCATACAGAAAACACCCCATGCCACAGTTGCCCAGCGCGATGCCGATAAATAGGTTTTATCGCTTCCTTCTTTATTGAAAATACGTTTGTAAAAATCAACCACTGTTGTAGATGCGAGGGAATTTAATCCACTTGCAGTAGCGCCCATTGCTGCCAGGAAAATAATGGCGATGATCAAACCGATGATCCCTACGGGTAATTGCTGTGTTACAAAGCCTAAAAAAATATAATTGGTATCGTTGGTATCTGCTGCCGGGTTGTTTTTTTGCATCAGCGCGGTTACTTTTTTCCGGATGGCAAGCGTATTTTGATCGCTTTGCTGCAGCTCGGTTCGCACTTTATCAATGGCTTGTTCGTCATTTGCATGCAGCGCAGTTACCAATTCATTCACTTTTTGCTTTTTTTGTACAAAAGCATTTTGGTAATCGGCTTCCAGGTTTTTGTATTCACTCTTATACGGACTGTTCTCAATGCGGCTGACTTCTACTTTATTGAAAAAAACAGGCGGCTGATAAAATTGGTAAAACGTAAATACAAGTGTACCGATGAGCAGGATCAAAAACATCATGGGCACTTTTACCAACCCGTTCATAATTAAACCCAGCCTGCTGGCAGTGATGGATTTACCTGTTAAATAGCGCCCCACCTGTGATTGATCAGTACCGAAATATGAAAGTTGCAGAAAAAAACCACCGATCACACCCGACCAGATGTTGTATTTATTGTTGATATCAAACTTGGTATCAATGGCATTGAGACGTTTCATTTTGCCGGCAATGTTGAGCGCATCCACAAAACCAACGTTGGCAGGCAAGAGATGGATCACCATGTACGCTGCTAAAAATAATCCGAAAAAGATCATGCCCATCTGGAACATCTGTGTGTAGGAAACGGCTTTGGTGCCACCATAAACCGTATATAAAATAACGATCAGCCCGGTAAATAAAATAGTGTAATTGATGCTGATGCTTAAAATATCGGACAGGATAATGGCGGGCGCATAAATGGTGATACCGGTTGATAATCCGCGTTGCAGCAAAAATAAAAAAGCAGTAAGCGATCGGGTTTTATTGTCAAAGCGCTGCTCTAAATATTCGTAGGCGGTGTACACGTTCAATCGCTGGAAAATAGGAATGAACGTGATGCACAGCACTACCATGGCGAGCGGTAAGCCGAAATAAAACTGGATGAACCGCAATCCGTCGCTGTATGCTTGTCCGGGCACGGATAAAAACGTAATGGCGCTTACCTGTGTGGCAATTACTGATAAGCCGACATTGTACCAGGGCAATTGTTTATCGGCGAGTAAAAATCCCTGGATATTTTTTGTGCCGCGGCTTTTCCATACACCGTAAAATACGATGGATGAAAGGGTGATACAGAGGACAAACCAATCGATGCGGCTCATGAAAAATGCTTAGTGAAAAAATAAAGCAGCACCACGATCACGATCAATGTAACAGTGACGAGGATGTATAAATTTTTCCAGGTTTTTAGTATGGGTGGTTTTTCGTCTTCCATTATTTATTCGCCGGCAGGCTGATCAGGTTTACAAACAAACGGTAAGCGCCCGGAACACCCGCAGGCAATTCGCGGAAAAAATCGAGCCCGGTGTACACAAAATTTCCTTTGCCGTATTTGCCAATGATAAGGCTTCCATCAGCTGGTTTTTCCTTCGGATCGTTCATCGCAAAAATAGTTTCATAATTTTTATCAATGTCGGTTGCAAAATAAATTCCGCGTTCCTGGATCCAGTTTTCAAAATCTTTTTGCGTGATGATGTTCGGAAAATTCAGCGCGGAATGTTTTGGATTGGTGAACGTTACGGCTGCATTTTCATCCGTTACCCTGTCTTTTGAAACGGTAAAAGGGTATGGCCCGATCTTGCTGCCCACAGGGCCAAGCGAGGTATTGGTATTGTATTGCACCACTAAATTCCCGCCATTTTTTACATACTCCATTAATTGGTTGTAATAAATTTGCAAACGCTCGTTGGTGTTGTACGCACGCACGCCGGTAATGATGCAGCTGTATTTCGATAAATTTTCTTTTGCCAGCATCTCGTCCGTTAAGATCGTAACGTTGTAACCGATCTGTTTTAAACAAGCTGCTACATCGTCACCGGCGCCGGGAATGTAGCCGATGTTGGTGCCCGTGGTTTTTAAATTCAGATTTACGAGCTTTGCTTCAGCATCGCTTAAAATAAACTGATAAGGAATGTGATCGTACTCGATCCTGCGGATGCTTTTGGTGTACGTAACGCCATCGATAAGCACGGAAACCTGTAAATTTCCGTCCACGCTGTTTTTATTCGGATTGATCGTTACTTCAATGCTGGCTTCATCTTTTTTTGCCGTCAGCACAAAGTGGTCATTGTGTGTATGTGCCGTCCAGCCTTCGGGAACAGTGATTTGCAGATCGCCGGTCACGTTTGCCTTGTTGGCTTTTACAGTGATCACTATTTTTTTCGGTTCATTGGAATTAAATACCAGTACTTTGTCGGGAATGCTGATCGTAGCCGGTGGCAATACTTCCAGCGGGCGATAAGTTTCGCCTTTAACAGGATCTGTGTATTTGTAAACGAGCCCGCGCTCTATTTTTAAATTAAGATCATTAATGGTAATGTCGAATATAACGCTTGCTGCCGCGTCATTTTCGGGCTTACCGATCAGCTGGCGGTTGTTAACGGTATAAATGCTTACCGGGTGTTTTTCGATGAGCCAGTAGGGAGTAGAAAATGGAGTGGAGGGTGGTAACTGCTGTTTGTTGGTATAGGTGTAGAATTTATCGGTTTCCAATGCTTTCGCGATGCTGGTATCGGCCTGGCTTAAAAACAAAATTTTGTTGAGCTTTACATCGCATTTGTTTTTTGCAATGATCTGCGATGTAATGGAAATATCATTGCCCGGAACAGTGATGTAATCGGCAGCATAGGCTTCCATCCACAAGCCGGCACAATTCAGCAACAGATTTTCTGTTTCTTTTAATTTTAATTTTTTCCAGTAACTGATCATTTGATCGCTGTCGTCCAGTTGCTGCAACTGTTTATAGATAGCAACCAAATCCGGAATGCTTTTTTCCGGCGCCTGCGGATCGTATTTTTTGATAGCTTCGGCAGTTAATTTATCCAGGTTTGCAGTAGCAGTAAAACGCGTCCAGGTTTGATTAATGCCTTCAAACACATCTTCTTTAGCCGGATCTCCTTTCAGCAATTTAAAAAACTCGATGGCTTCGCCTCTTGATTTTGCAGAACCAAAACCCTGGCTTTTGTGCATGGACCGGCTTTCAGCAGCGATCTCGCCATAGCTTTTTCCAAGCAATGGATTAAAAACACCCACATCCATTTTCAGCTGATCGGGGGCTGTGGTATTTACACCGCCAAAATTAAAGGTGTTCCAGAAAATACGTTTTGCCTGCCAAACCTGTGTGTATGCCAGCTGTTCGGGAAACCGTTTTGGATCTGCAGCAGCATCAAATGCTTCGAGCGCCAAAATCGCGGAAGCGGTATGATGCCCGTGGCCACCTTCGCCCGTAGTAGGGAAACGGCAAATGATCACATCCGGCTTGAATTTGCGGATGGCGAGCACCACATCGGCAAGGATACTGTCTTTGTTCCAGATTGAAAAAGTTTCTTCCGGATTTTTTGAAAATCCAAAATCATTGGCGCGTGTAAAAAATTGTTCGGCGCCATCAATGCGGCGTGCAGCCAGTAATTCCTGTGTGCGCACCAGGCCCATTGCTTCACCCTGCTCCTTACCGATCAGGTTTTGTCCGCCATCACCGCGGGTAAGCGACAAATAACCGGTCCTTAAATTTTTTTGTTTTGCCAGGTAGGCCAGCAAACGCGTATTCTCATCGTCGGGATGCGCGGCAATGTACAGCACCGAACCAACGGTATTTAATTTTTTTAAGGATTGAAGTATGTCAGCTGAATTTAATTGCGTGGATGTTTGTGCGCTTATAGTATGGCTGATAAAATAAATGCTGAATAGCAGGAGAAATCGTTTCATAAAATATGGTGGTTTAATACAAAAATACGATGAAAAGCTGCCCAAAATCAAAAAGTTTTTATGGAATCTGTAAGTTGCTGCATCTCTGGCTTGTACTTTAATTAAACCCCGTTCTAACCAAAAACTATCCCATGAAAGCAAATCCATTTCTTTTTAAATCATTGATTGCAGCCACGATGCTGCTTACAGCGTGTAACGGTTCTTTTAACTCTTCAGCCGAAGAAAAAAATAAAGATGTATTAACGGAAACTGTAGATAAGGAAGTATCGCTGGCATCCAGTGCTAACGGGGCTTTTTCTGCAACTAAAGGAACAGTAGGTACGGCTGCTCCTGCAGATGAAGCTGAAAAAACGGGTGCTAATGCAGATGCGACAGCAGCCACAAACCAGCAACCGGTTTTGCAATCGTCGGTTGCGGCCGAAAAAATCCCGGAAAAAATAAAAAAGACGGCGGACATTGACCTTACGGTGGAGGATTACAAAGCAGCACGGGAAGCGATCGGGAAAATCATCGCATCCGGGCACGGATATATTGGCGGGGAAAACGAGCAAAATTCGACATATAACATTACCAACCGGATGCTGATCCGGGTAACGAATAAAGATTTTGATGCCATGGTGGGGAACCTTTCGGGAATTGCAGGGCATGTAAATTCGAAAAACATTTATACCGAAGATGTAACCGCGCAGTTTGTGGACCTTACTGCGCGTTTAAAAAGTAAAAAAGAGGTGGAGGAGCGTTACCTGGATTTACTTAAAAAAGCGGGAAAAGTAGGTGAAATTTTGGAAGTGGAAGAGCAGTTGCGGGTGATCCGGGAAGAAATTGAAGCAAAGGAAGGCGAGTTAAAATACCTGAACGACCAGGTAGATTACAGCACGATCAATTTAAACTTTCACCAGGATTTTGAATACAAACCTGCTGATAGCCCGGGTTTTTTCGAAAGGATCGGTAATGCATTCGGCAATGGCTGGAATGGCTTTTTGAGTTTTTTAGTAGGTTTGGTATACGCCTGGCCGATGGTGTTGGTATTGGTAATTGGCGGCTGGTTTTTATATAAGTTTATTAAAAAGCAACTGAGAAAATAGGTATGTATAACTAGCAGGAACATCCATCGACAAGTTGAGCATTCACACAAATTAATGATTTTTGAATGTTTATTTTTTGACTCCGGTTGAAATGACAATTTGTGTGCACATTCATAAAAATCATTTCGAGCGGAGTCGAGAACTTGTCATTAAATATTTTATTATCAGTAATTTATAAATAAATAAAATACTTTGTTGAAACATAGTTGAAGCATTTTAAATGTCAAAGCAAGTTAATAAAAAGAATCATTCTTGATATATTCTGAAAATAGTACTTACATTTTTGACATGATCTTTTTAAGAAATAATTCCCGCCTAAATAACTGGTATTGTAATTCTTACAAGTTTTTTTCATGTAAAAAAATCCATATTTTTCATCGCAAATCGGATAATAATTTTTTTTCATTGTTAATTTAAAATCAGGGACCTATTCATATTCACAATCAAGACAAACAGTCATTCGTCTGTTTGAGGCTCATTTATTAAGTGTGAGCACATCTTCAAAAAGTCAATATACATGCTATAAATGAATCACTGTATCTTTCTTTAAAAAAAAATGCAATATACGGTCATGCTAATAATGCAGGCAGGAATATTTTGCTAAATTCGGCCTCGTTTAATGTTTCAGTGAAAATTAGTGGTATTATTGCTAACTAAATTCCAAACTAATCACGAGATGATTCAATTGCATTTAAGTCAGCAGGATATTTATTTTGACCAGGTATTAGATTCAAAAAACCCTCAATATAATATTGGAACTTATGTTGTGATCAATGGTAAATTAGACATTAAATTGCTTAAAGAATCAATCATCAGTTCTGAAAAAGTATTTGATGTATTTAGAATTAAAAATTTTTTGAACGATTCCCCTTCAGTTAATATACAAGAACCTTCTTCAGTCATTCAAGTCACAGAGTTAGATTTTACCAATGAAAAATATTCTGATGAATCAATTAAACAAAAGTTAGGAGAAAGAGTAAATAGTCCCTTCGACATTCATACCGGATATTTGTACGATTTTGTATTAATAAAAGTAAGAGAAGATGAGCACTGGTTTTATATGGGTTGTCATCACTTATTTTCAGATGGATATGGGGTGCCCTATGTTTTTCTTGCGTACGTTTTTGATAAATACCATGCGTTGAATACTAAGGAAGAAAGAGAATTTAGTTTCCCTTCTTATTTAGAATTGATTGAAAAATCGAATAATTATTTGGGTTCGGCTAGTTATGAATCTGATAAAGATTATTGGAAAAAACGATTTTGTAAGTCCCAGGAACCCATTTTTCAAAAGAGATTAAAGACCAGCTCTTCAAAAACTGATTCTATTCAGTTGTCTCTTAATTTAAAGGACCAGAAAAAACTGAGAGCATTTTGCCTGGAAGCTGAAATCAGTTTGCAGGATTTTTTAATTGGTGTATTAACTGTTTATTATAAAAAAGCGTATGGAGTAAATCATTTTGATTTCAGTTTACCTGTGCACAATAGAAGTGATCGCAAAGAAAGACAGACGCTGGGAGTTTTTTCAAAACTTATACCCTGTCGGATTGAAGCTGATAACCTGACGTTAAATGAATTATTCAAGATCATTAAAACAAATCAGCGGCAGGATTATCGGCATAAGCAATTTCCCGTGAGCCATTTTAACAAAATGATTCGTGAGGATATTAATAATCATTCCAGCCCATTCGATATTTGTGTAAACTACCGGTATTTTAAATTAGAAACAACGGAAACGGAACTGGATCTGAGAGGTTTCAGGAATGACGCGTCTTATTCCAAAACTCCAATTGAATTCAGTTGGTGTGATTTTGTTGAAAAGGATCATGAAAATTTATATTTGGAAATTACTTTTCTTGAAGATCATTTTAAACGAGCGGAAATAGAGTTATTAGGGGAAAGAGTATTGTTTCTTATAGATCAGTTTTACCATGCAATTGATAAAAATATAAGCAGTATTAATATACTACCTGATCTGGAAAGGAATCAATTGCTTCATACGTTCAATGATACCAAAGTTGATTATCCAAAAGATAAAACGATCATCGATTTATTTGAAGAACAGGC
>OLLL01000015.1_pt1 | contig 27752 bp, 23 predicted proteins | sample 1604541 | NCBI WGS metagenome assembly OLLL01 (sample SAMEA104055722, study PRJEB20765) | soil metagenome | isolation source: soil
CAAATGCGATCGCCTTTTTTTGCACCATTTTTTTTCAACACGTTTGCAAATTTGCAAACCTGTTCGTGTAATTGTTTGTAGGTCAATTGCACTGCTTTCGCAGAAGGTTCATTCGGTTCCCAGTAATACGCAACCTGGTCGCCACGTTCCGCCAAATGCCGGTCGAGGCAATTCTCCGTAATGTTTAATTTACCGCCTTTAAACCAATTGATCTCCGGCGTGGTAAAATTCCAGTCCAATACAGTATCCCATTTTCTCCGCCATGTAAATTGCGCTGCCTGCTCCTCCCAAAAGCCTTCCGGGTTTTCCACACTGCGTTTGTATTCCTGCTCGTATTGCTCAAAAGATGTGATTCGTGCCATAATTTTTAATTAGATCGGATTTCAAATTTAATCAATTGAAAGTTGAAAAGGAAGCATTCTTACTTCCATTTTGATGATTAAAATCGTTTTTAAAGTCCCTTTTTTGAGTTATATTTGATTTTACTAAAAACACCTCCATGGCCACATTATCACGCTTGCTGCTCCTGTTTTTTATTACAGTTACTGTATTCACATCCTGTAAGCACGACAAAAACAACACCGACGAAACACCTGCCGTTATTGGTATTGGCCCGATCAACTCCAGCAGTAATGTAAAAGGCTACGGAATTTTAAGTCATTTGCCGGGGATCTGGAACGGCCCGGTCACTTCCTCTACGGCATTGGGAAGCTACCCCGAATGGATCGTAGATTTTCGCCCGGTTTCGGCTGCACAGGTTTCTGCAAAAAATGAGCTGGATTCCCTCAACAATATCTTAATGGGATTCTTTATCGTAAAACATAACAACGAATACAAAATGGCTTTCCGAAATGGTGGCGGTTTTGCCGGATCACAGCGGATCGCGTATGCGGTGATCGACAGCGTTTCGGAAACCACCAACAATTATTTTTATCGCTTCTCCGATTTCAGGGCCGGAGGTAACCGCGTGCATGTAAACGTGTTGTTCAAGGACGACAGCCTGATCATGCACGTATACACCAATAAATACAACACACTGACAACCGCCACCACACATATGTTGTGGAAAGCGCAGCTACAGGATAATTCATCCGCACAAAATGCGGTCACTCATTTTGCATTTCCACAAAAACAACTGGTGAAAGATTTTTCCAGCACCTTTGATTCAAAGCCCGAAGCTATTTATTATGACCTTGCTTCCGATCCTTACAACGAAGCAGCACAACCTTATCTTGGCAAAACCACCGTCAATGTTAGTTTTGGCAGCGGGCACACACCTGACCCATCGAAAAAAATATTTTTAATGATTACCACACAACCCTTGTTTACGGGCTTTACATTTGTTCCGGCTCAATTAAAATACCGCTCGCGATATGTGTTTTTAGCATCCACCGACAATGCTTTTACATTTAATTATATGCACCCCGGCAGCTATTATTTGTATTCATTATACGATGCAAACGGCGATGGTACCTTTTCCTCCGGCGACTGGATCAGCTCCAATTTAACCAACACATTTACACTGGCAGAGCTGGAAAATCAAACGGTGAATACAAGTATCGATTTCACCATCCCATAAAAATGAACATGAAAAAAACCTCACTTACATTCATACTATTTTGCATCATTTCTTTTACAGGATTTGCCCAGTTTGAAAAAGGCACAACACAAATCGGAGCATCGGCATTACCTGTTTTTGATATTTTAAAAATAGCGCCCGATAATTCCATTAGCGGTTTAGGTGGCAAAGCAAATCTTTCCTTTTTTCCGGTGAAAAATCTTTCGGTAGGACTTAGTCCTTTTGCTGCCGAAGTGAAAAACAATTATACGTATACGACCTCATTTTCCAGCTTAAAAAAGGAAGAAAGGATAAGGCTATTCGGATTGGGAATGTGCCTCCGGTATTATGTTTTATTAAGTAAAAAATTCGCCATTTATCCCGAGCTTGACCTGGGATTAGGCAACCTGAACACAAGAACAAGTACCGAAGGACATTCAAAAATAAAAGAACGAAATACCTCTATCGTTGTAGGTTCTTTGGGAGTTGGTGCAAATTATTTTTTAACTGAAAAAGTAGCGCTGGAGTTGAATGTCACCTATCTGGATGTTAATGAATTTTCAAACCGCGACGAAAATTTCAAGACCATTGCACCGACAATCGGCGTTCAGTTCTTTTTTCATTAAGGTTATTTTTATACCACCTCACAATACACAACATAAAAATTGATCATCACCGACAACCCCTATTCCGAGCTGTACCTCAACATCAGCAATGCCGCATTGCTTGATATTCTTTCCCGTGAAAGTGATTACCAGCCTTTGGCAGTAATTGCAGCAAAAAATGAGCTGGCATCCCGGAAGCTCTCAACAGAGCAACTTGCAGATGCAAATGAAGTGTTTGTAAAAAAAGAAGCCGGCAGGTTACAAAGAGAAAAAAAAGTGAGAAGTACAATCAAGCTCTTAAAACCGTTTCATAATTTTATTATTGCAGTTGTCCTCTTTCTATTGGTAGCCCAGCTCTTCAAGCCTATAAACGATGGTTCGGCAGTAGTAAAATTAACAATGGAAGGCAGTGTATTTATAATTGTTGTTATTATAAAATTTTTACAAAAAGATTAAAATCTAATTGCATTATTTCGACAATTCGCTCGCCCGGTCCCTTGCTTTTACAATGCCTTTCTGTAGGTTTTTACCCACCTCATCAGCTGTAAAAGAAGTCAGCGCTGCTTCCGTAGTGCCTCCTTTGGAGGCCACAGCCGTGATCAGTTCATCCAGCGATTTGCTGGCCGTATTCATTAAGTGAAACGATCCCAGCATGGTTTGTTTCACCAGCATTGATGATGTGGCTTCATCAAATCCCATTTGTTTGCCTGCTTCGATCATTTGTTTGACAATGTAAAAAAAGTAGGCAGGACCGCTTCCGCTCAACGCCGTTACGGCATCCAGTAAATTTTCATTCTCAAAAAATACCGTTCGTCCGGTAGTGGCCAGTAAATTTTCCGCTTTACGGATCTGTTCGATCGTTAGCGCTTTGCTGGCCGTAAAAGCGGTCATTCCCATCCCCAGCTCGGCAGGCGAATTGGGCATAGCGCGAATGATATTCTTTTGCATCAACACCTCCTCTATCCGCTCCAGCTTCATTCCCGCCATGATCGAAATAATTATATTTTCCGGTTTCAATACCTGTTTCAACTCAATGCTTAATTCATTAAAATCCTGAGGTTTTACAGCTAAAATCACAATATCACTTTCCGAAACACGTGCATCGTTCACCACACACACCTCGCCAATGTCCAGCTTCAGCAACTCCTCCTTGCGCGCTTCACTTTTTTCGGCCAATAATAAATTCTCCTTCGAAACAATGTTGTATTTCAAAAATGCACGGGCGTAGATCAAACCCATATTGCCGCAGCCTACAATGGTAATTTTCATATCTTTAATTTTACTGAGCTGCAAAATTAAAACAAAAACAAGATCCCACTGTTATATTATCATAAACAATTACCCATGCACACACTTATTGCAGAAACAGTTATCAACCGGCCTATAGCAGAAGTTTTTGACTTTTTCAGCAAAGCCGAAAATCTTGATAAAATTACACCGCCAGATATGAAGATGGAGATCCTAACCCCGTTACCCATCATTATCCGTAAAGGCACCCTGATCGATTATAAAATAAAAGTAAACGGGATTCCTTTTAAATGGCAGACACTTATCAGCGAATGGAACCCACCATTCCGCTTTATTGACGAGCAGCTCAAAGGCCCCTACAACACCTGGATCCACGAACACACATTTGTGGAACGCGATGGTAAAACCTACATGAGGGATTATGTGCAGTTCAAATCACCCGGTTTCTTCCTTGAACCGCTCATCCATAAATTATTTGTAGAAAAAAAGATAAAGGCCATTTTCGAATACCGCGAAAAAATACTGAAGGAGCTTTTTAAATAATTCCGTTCTTTGTGCTGTGAAAACATACGATTATATTTTATTTGACCTCGACGGCACACTCACCGATCCGCAGGAAGGCATTATCAATTCGATACAGTACGCACTGAAACGGTACGGAATTGCAAAAGAAAACAAAGACCTTATCCGTTTCATCGGACCGCCCTTACATGTTTCCTTCCGCGAATTTTTTGATACAGATGCACAGGCATTTGAAGCGGTGGATGTATACCGCGAATATTATTCAGACAAAGGAATATTTGAAAACCTTTTGTTTGATGGCATTCCGGAGTTATTACAAACATTGCAGCAAAAAGGAAAAACAATTTGCCTCGCCACTTCCAAGCCACAGTTTTTTGCAGAGCAGATCCTTCATCATTTTAAGATCCATCACTTTTTTAATGTAATCGTTGGCGCCAACCTCGATGGTACCCGCACCGAAAAAAGAGAAGTAATTGCAGAAGTGATCCGGCAATTGCCCGGTTTTGATTCTGCAAAAGCAATAATGATCGGCGACCGCAAGCACGACATCATCGGTGCTAAATTTCATCACATAGATACCATTGCTGTATTGTTTGGTTATGGTACATTGGAAGAATTAAAAAAAGAGCAACCCGATTATATGGTGAAAACGGTTGGAGAAATTGGCGAATTACTTACTTAATTTAAAAACCGCAGATTCGCGGATAAATAAACATTCTCACAAAAAAACGCTCCCGAAATGTTTCCGGGAGCGTTTAAAATTTTAATCAAAACAAATTCTTATTGTGCGTACCAAACCGGTGTATTGATAGACGGTACCGGGGCATTAGGGTTTCCGGAGCGCTCCTGTAATGACGTTGGCATACGCTTAGGAATAAAGTTTACCAATCCATTAGGGTTGACCAGCAATACCGGGAAACCTGTTCTTCTGTAATCGGAATACGATTCGATCGGATTCGCAAACATAGCTTTCCATTTTTCAAGGATAACGGTATGAACATCCGTATTAGCCGAAGTATATGTAGCAATTGATGTTCCTGCATCCGCACCAGCTGTTACTTCCTGTACAGATGCCATGATCGCATTGTTTAATGATGTGAATGCAGTTCCATCTCCCAAACGGGCTTTTGCTTCTGCTTCTAAAAATAAAGCTTCTGCATAACTTACCATAGGTAGGTTTTTATTACCATTTGTGTAACCCTGATCATCATATCCGCCAACATAAGGGCCCCAGCCGGAAACTGAGCCATCCGAATTGCCTATTACGTTACCGGTTGCACTTCCAACACCCGTAGTATCAAAATAATAAGGAGTACGCGGATCGGTCATATTTCCCATTGAGTCGATCAGTGATTGTGACGCTACAATATAACCAGGCCGGTTATCTAGGAAAGAAGCCCATTGGTTACCTTCCGAAGCACCCGCTCCATGAATGGTGTAACAATTGTCACCATTGCTTGCAATTCCGTTTGCAAGATCTGCAAGCACGATGTTTGCATCAAATCCTGCCTTTTTGCTTAGGCGCATGTAATAGCGTGCTTTTAAGGTCCAGGCTACTTTACTCCATGCAGCAGTATTTCCCTGGAAAACAAAATCATCGGTGCCCGGTGATATGTGATTATTTGTATTTGCAAGATCGGCAATAGCGCCATCCAATAATGTCTGGATCGAATTCAATACATTTTGTTGCGGATCAAAATGCGGCGTGTAATTTCCGGATGCTCCCTGGAAAGCTTCTGAATATGGGCAATCGCCCCACATATCAGTAGTCATCCCCAGGTTCATTGCCATTAACACCCGTGCAATTCCCCTGTAGTTTGGATTTAGATCACCACCATAGGTGTCTATTAATAATTTACAGTTAAGCATGGTTGGATACAGTGTGTTCCAGTAATTATCCATATCGCTTTCCAGCAATGAATACTGCTCAGGCTGCGTCATTTGTCCGTTTACGCCGGAGCTGTTTTGCATCAGTATCGAAGCAATTCTAACAGTTCCGCCTTCCTCGCTGTTAAAAGTCCCTACTTCACAGGCAGAAAGCATACTGGCTGCAGTTGCCGTAATTGGCTGATTCGGGCTTGTATATAAGTCGTCCCCTTTACGGCAGGAAGCTAATCCTGCAATTCCAAGTGCAACCGCTATTATTATTTTTGATTGATTTTTCATGTTACAATTTTTTACGAATTTTTTATAGTTCAAATTGAATTTTCTCTTCTATTAAATACCAAATTTCAGGTTAAACATTACTGATTTGGTTCCCGGATTGTTGAAATAATCAAATCCTTTAATATTTGAGCCTGCACCTGTTAAGCTGGTTTCAGGATCAACACCTGTATATTTGGTAAACAACAACAGATTTCTTCCGCTTGCACCAACTTCTACATATTTGAACACGTATTTTTTAGTCCCTTTTGTTAAATCAAAACGATAGCTGAGGCTTACAGAACGTAATCTAACCCAGCTTCCATCCTGGATCGCATTTTCATCCGCTCCGTTTTGTCCTTTGTAATAGGTGAAATAATCAGCATTTGAGCCATCATAACCAATCAGGTTGGTTGTATGCGCTTGTCCTTCATTTGGTGTTCCGGCATCATATACACCATTAATAGCATACGTTGAGTTCCTATCAGCAGTAGCGGCCGATTTTCCTTTGGTATTCAAGCTTTGCTCCGTACCATTCCAGATGTCGCCACCTTTGCGGATATCCCATAAAAAGCCGAATGTCCATGCTTTGTAAGTGAATGTATTGTTGATGTTCATCAACCATTTTGGATTTGGATTACCAACTACTGTAGAAGTAGGATTTAATTGCGGAAGGCCGTTTGCATCCAATAACAGATCGCCGTTACCATTACGTTTCCAGGAAGTTCCGTAGAATACGCCAAAAGGTTGTCCAACAATTGCATAAGAGCTTAAGCCACCAAATCCAACTTCATAATTGAATTGTTGTACGCCGTCTGCCAAATAGGTCACTTTGTTTTTGTTTTGTGACCAGCCTACCATGATGTTCCAGTCAAAGTTTTTTGTTTTGATCGGATCACCGCCTACTGCCAGCTCAATACCTTTATTGGTCATTGTCCCTGCATTTACATAACGTGCAAGGTAACCGGACGATGCTGCAACAGGCTGAGGCAGCAACAAGTCTTTTGATGTTTCCTGGTAATAAGTAAAGTCAACAGTTATGCGATTGGTGAAAAAGCTTAAGTTAGTTCCTACTTCCATATCCGAAACTACTTCCGGACGAAGAGATGCATTTCCTAAAGTGGTAGCTTGGTTTAACCCTGCCTGTCCTAAATAAGGAAGGGTATTTCCATTCGAATATCCATCTGTAAAGAAAGGAACAGAATAATATGTTTTGTTAGAATAAAGCGGTGGCGCAATACCTACGTTTGCATACGCTGCACGGATTTTACCAAAGCTAAACCATTTCGGCATTTTGAATGCTTCTGTGAATACCCAGGATAAATCTGCTTTTGGATAGAAATATGATTTTCCGTTTTTTCCATAAGCAGTATTCCACTCATTTCTACCTGTTAAATTTAAGTATAACATGTGCTTAAAATTAAGCGTTGCATCCAGGTAAGCTGCGTTTGTTTTTTGGTAGGATTGCTCATCGCTGCTGTATAATTCGGCAGCATTGCTCAGGTTGTAAAAATTCGGCACCGTAAGTGTACGCCCTCTTGCGAAGATAGAAGCAGATTGCTCGTATCTGAAATTGTAGCCTAATAAGGCATCTAATCCAAAGTTTTTACCCAGATCAGTATTGTATTTCAGGATCAGATCGGAGTTCAGATTTCTGTATTGAAGCGATGAATTATTTACTTGCCCTGATCCGTCTCCGGCATCATTACCATAAGAAGATACTGCATATACCTGTTGTGTGGTGGTATTATACATGTCTGTACCTACTTTCCAGGTTGCAGATAAGTTTTTTAATGGTTTGTAATCAAGGAAAACATTTCCGATCATCCTGTTTGTTTCATCCGTGTACGGATTTTTATAAGCCGAGTACAAAGGGTTATCATAACCGTCGAAATATACATTTTGTGTTCCGTCGTTGTGTGCATAATTACGGATATCAAAATCCACAGGTGTACGTGTTAATGTTAACATGGTACCTGCTGTATTGGATCCGTTCTGAACCCTCACTGCAGCCGTATTCGAATAATCTACAGTACCGCCGGCCGAAAACTGATCATTGATCTTTGTATCAGCAGTTAAACGCGCGGTTGTTCTTTTTAAGCTGGAATTAGGAACAATCCCGGTTTGGTTGGTATTACCTACAGATAAACGCAGGGAAGAATTTTCGGTACCGCCATAAATTGCGACGTTATTTGTATAGGTATAACCTGTTTTAAAAAAATCGTCGTAAGGATTACGGGGATTTGCAGCAAGGCCGCCCCAGCTGTTAGAATAGTCTCTCGAGGAAACGCCATGGTTCCCTTGTGCGTACACTTCCTGTAATTTAGGAAGCTGGCTTACTTTATCAATATTTACAGAAGAACTGAATGTTGCGCCGAAATTTTTACCGGCTTTTCCTCTTTTAGTAGTATAAACGATTGCGCCATTTGCTGCCGACGAGCCATATAATGCTGCTGCTGCAGGCCCTTTCAGGATACTAACTGATTCAATATCATCAGGGTTAATATCCAGTGCCCTGTTTGATTCATTGATTCCAGAAAGGTTTACGTTGAAAGGTTGATCGCCTGCTGTAGGAACGTTAGTGGAGTTATCCATGATCACACCATCAATAACAATGATCGGTTGATTCGGTCCTGAAAAATCGGTTGGCCCGCGAAGCGTAACTTTGGTAGATGCTCCCGGAGTTCCACCCGAACCAACAACTTCCAGTCCCGGTGCTTTTGCGGCAAGGCCTTCAATAATATTGGCTTCCCCAGATCTGCGAACATCGTCGCCGCTTACTTCAGATACAGAATAACCCAATGATTTTTTTTCTTTGGAAACTCCCAAAGCGGTTACTACTGTTTCTTTCAGCATGGTAGTGTTCAGTACAAAAGACACGTCGATCACGTCTTTGTCTGCAGGAACTACCTGTGTGATATACCCGATAGAGGATACGATCAACTTTTTCCCGTCTCCCTCAACAGTAAGGGAATAATGCCCGCTTAAATCTGTAGTGGTACCATTGGTGGTTCCTTCTACTAAGATCGTTACTCCGGGAAGTGTTTCATTGGTTTTGGAATCCTTTATGGTTCCCTGGATTACTCTGCCCTGCGCAAAAACAGCAGCTTGTAGCAGAATAAACATTACTGTGCATAGTAAGTTTGTTCTTTTCATTTTTATGTAGCATTTAAAATTAGAATTGTGAAAGTAGACTATTGTTTTGTTAAATTCAAGTTAAAAAATGAAGGTTTTAAGGTTTCGGATTTGAGGTAAGAAGGGGCAGAATTGCGGAAATAAATGTGCCACATCGATTTAAATTATTCATTTTCAGCATATAACAATTGAGGCATTTAAAAAATCAGGTGGAAATGGGAGCTAACATATTCTAATCCCAAAGCCCGGAATAGTGGATAACTTATTCTGTCTTCAGAATTCATTCAGAAATAAAAAGGAGCGATCCAAATGAATCGCTCCTTAAAAAATTGAATGTCTATTTATTTACAATCCCAAAACGATCTCATTCGGATCTTTTCCACCGAACAGCATTTTTACAGGATTTTCAAGCATCTCTTTTACTTTTACTAAAAAGCCAACGGACTCGCGGCCGTCAATAACACGGTGATCGTAGGATAATGCAACATACATCATCGGGCGGATCACCACTTGTCCGTTTACAGCCACCGGGCGTTCCACAACGTTGTGCATACCCAGGATAGCGCTTTGCGGCGGATTAATGATCGGCGTGCTCATCATGGAACCAAACACACCACCGTTGGTGATCGTAAAGGTTCCACCACTCATGTCTTCCAGTGTAATTTTATTATCGCGTGCTTTAAGCGCTAAATTCTTGATCGCCGTTTCAATCTCTGCAAGGCTCATTTGCTCTGCATTACGCACTACCGGTACCACCAATCCTTTTGGCGCGCTTACCGCGATGCCGATATCAGCATATTTATGGTATACAATTTCTTCTCCGTCGATCATGGCATTTACAGCCGGAAACAGGTTCAATGCTTCGGTTACGGCTTTGGTGAAAAAGCTCATGAATCCCAAATTGGTCCCGTATACTTCTTTAAATTTGTCTTTGTATTTGGCACGCATTGCATAAATGGCACTCATGTCTACTTCATTAAAAGTAGTGAGCATGGCGGTTTCATTTTTTACAGCAACCAAACGCTGCGCTAATTTTTTACGAAGCGGGCTCATCTTGCTGCGATCGGTATCGCGTGTGCCACCCCAGCCTTGGGTCGTGGAAGAATCAAATCCTGCAGCAAGCGTGTTCAACACATCACCTTTGGTAATGCGGCCATCCTTTCCGGTTGCCGCCACTTTGTTTGCAAGGACTTTATTTTCGTCCATCAGTTTTTTAGCAGCTGGCGAAGGAACGCCATTTGCGTAAGAGTCTTTATTCGTTTGTCCTGAGTCTTTAGTAGTGTTCTCTTTAACACTCGTTACCACTTTTGCTTCTTCTTTCTTCTCAGTCTTTTCGGGTTGCGTTTTTTTGTCTTCCGACTTTGGAGCAGCTACTTCCGGTTTTTTCTCGCCTTTTGCACTTGTATCTATCGAACAAATTACCTGTCCGACTTTTACAGTATCGCCTTCGGCAGCTAATAATTTTATTACACCGGCTTCTTCTGCATTAATAGTCAGTGTTGCTTTATCAGAATCAATCTCGGCTACTTCTTCATCCTTCTCTACAAAATCACCTTCTTTTTTTAACCAGCGTGCAATCACCACTTCTGTAATGGATTCACCCGGACTTGGTACTTTCATTTCTACTATCGCCATAAATTATAGATTTTGGATATTGGATTTTCAGATATTTGGATGGATACAATCTACTATCCAACATCTAAAATCCAGCATCTTATTTAGTTACTAATTGTTTTATTATTACCACTTTATCAACGATCGCCTGTTGTTGTTCAGCATGCGATTTTGAGAAACCGGTTGCCGGGCTTGCATTTTCTGCACGTCCAATGTATTTTAATTTTATATTTTCTGTTTCCGGGTATTTGGTGAACATGCGCATTACATGTGCCCATGCGCCCATATTTTCCGGTTCTTCCTGTGCCCAGATATATTCTGTTGCGCCTTTGTATTTATCAAGAATTGTTTTGATCTGTTTGATCGGGAACGGATACAGCTGCTCCATGCGTACAATAGCTAAATCATCTGCGGCATTTTTTGTTTTTGCTTCGATCAGGTCGTAATAAATTTTGCCGGAGCAAAACACTACTTTTTTCACTGACTTAGCAGTTGCTGTTGCATCGTCGATCACTTCCTGGAAACCGCCTGTAGTAAAATCTTTAACAGAAGATACACAGCTTGGGTAACGCAATAATTTTTTAGGAGTAAAGCAGATCAATGGTTTACGGAAATCGCGTTTGATCTGGCGCCGCAATACATGGAACTGGTTTGCAGGCGTAGTACAATTCACCACCTGCATATTGTTTCCTGCACATTGCTGTAAAAAACGCTCCACGCGTGCGCTGGAGTGTTCCGGGCCTTGTCCTTCGTAACCGTGTGGCAATAGCATTACCAGGCCGTTCATTCTTCTCCATTTCGCTTCTGCTGATGTAATGAACTGATCGATCATGATCTGTGCACCGTTAAAGAAATCGCCGAACTGTGCTTCCCAGATGGTTAATGTATTTGGGGTTGTTAAGGCATAACCGAATTCGAAACCAAGCACGCCGTACTCGGATAATAATGAATTGTAAATGCTCAGCGTTCCTTTTGCACCAAAATTATTTAATGGTGTGTATTCCACTTCCGAATCTTCAAATTTTACTACAGCATGGCGGTGTGAAAACGTTCCGCGCTCCACATCCTGTCCGCTGAAACGCACATTGTGCCCTTCGCTCATCAATGTGGCGTAACCCATCAGCTCGCCCATTGCCCAATCGTATGTATCATTGGTGATCATGGCTGCACGGTCGTCGTATACCTTCTGGATCTTGTTAAAGAATTTTTTATCTTTTGGCAATTCTACTGTTTTTTTAGCGATGGCTAAAAAGTCTTTTTTATCAAATGATGTATCCGGTGACTGATCGAATGCACTATCCTCTGCCATTTTTATCCCTTTCCATTGTCCTTCGAGGAAAGAAGTAATTTTTGCTTTTTCCGTTTGTTTTGCCTCGTCCAGCTTTTCCTGTAACAGGTTTTTAAAATCCGTTTCCATTTGTTTTGCTGCTTCTGCAGAAATGGAACCTTCAGCCAATAATTGTTTTGTATAAATTTCTCTTCCGTTCGGATGCGAAGCAATTGCTTTGTACAACAATGGCTGTGTGAAGCGGGGTTCGTCACCTTCATTGTGCCCGTATTTGCGGTAACACAATACATCAATAAACACATCACGGTTAAAGGTCTGGCGGAATTCCATCGCCATACGGGAAACGTATACCAAGGCTTCTACATCGTCCCCATTCACATGAAATACAGGCGAAAGCACCACTTTGGCAACATCTGTACAATACGTGCTTGAGCGGCCATCCAGGTAATTGGTAGTAAACCCAACCTGGTTATTAATAACAATGTGAATGGTCCCGCCGGTTTTAAATCCGTCGAGCTGGCTCATCTGCAATACTTCGTATACAATGCCCTGGCCTGCTAAAGCAGCATCTCCGTGGATGATGATCGGGCAGGCTTTGTTAAGATCACCGCCGTGCATGTTATCAATTTTTGCACGTACAATTCCTTCTACCACCGGGTTTACCGCCTCTAAGTGCGATGGATTGGGAGTTAAGCTTAAATGTACCTGTTTGCCATTGTTGGATTTCAGGTCGCTTGAATAGCCCATGTGGTATTTCACATCGCCGTCAAATACAGAATCTTCAGACGGACGTCCTTCGAATTCGGTAAAAATATCTTTGTAGGTTTTATTTAAAATATTGGTGAGCACGTTCAATCTTCCGCGATGTGCCATCCCGATCACAAAGTCCTGGATCCCCATATCGGCACCTTTTTCGCAAACAGCATCCAATGCAGGAATAGTACCTTCGGCACCTTCAAGTGAAAAACGTTTTTGTCCTACAAATTTAGTGTGAAGGAAATTTTCGAACAAAACAGCCTGGTTTAATTTATTAAGGATCACCTTTTTTTCATCGAGGGAAAACTTAGGTGTGTTTTTGCTGCTTTCCATTTTATCCTGCAGCCATTTGATGATCTCGGGTGTGCGGATGTACATGTATTCGGCACCAATCGACTGGCAATAAGTTTGATCCAGGTGTGCGATGATGTCTTTTAATTTTGCGGCACCGATCCCGATCTGTGTTCCGGCCTGAAAAACAGTTTCAAGGTCAGCTTCGGCAAGGCCGAAATTTTCGATGTCCAATGTCGGGAAATAATGACGACGCTCACGTACAGGGTTGGTTTTGGTGAATAAATGCCCGCGTGAACGGTAAGCACTGACAAGGCTCAACACATCAAATTCTTTTTTCACATTCTGCGGAATTTCCGTTGAACCTGTACCGTCATAGCTCTGGCGGGCAAATTCAAAACCGGCGAAAAACTGCCGCCAGTCGGCTTCTACCGAATTATTATCTTTTAAATATTGCTGAAACAATGCTTCGATTGCCACAACATCTCCGTTACCTAAATATGAAAACTTGTCCATAACTTGATTTTCTCTGTTTGCGGCATCAAATTTAAGCATTTTAAAGGTAAAATGAAAAAAATTTACGGTTGGATTTGACACGCTTGAATACCCTTCAAATAGCTATATTATATATTTTTCCATCGTATTTAATCACTTTATACATTGAACTTACGTGATTAAAGTTTTACCTTAGTACCTTAATGGCAATATAAAGAGAAACAAGCTTTAAATTGCATTAGTTATTTACAAAAATTTATTTTAGTTGTAAACCATGGCAAAGAAGATATTAAAAAAGAAAAAACCAGCAGAAATAGTAGAACTAGAAAAATTTTATGAAGTTACTTTATTCGAACAAAAATCCGATTTCATAGACGATACACACTTTAGAAGTTTATCATATAGCGTAAATGCAAAAGGAAATGTGATTAGTCTTTCGATTGCCCGAGCAAACATCAAAGACCTAGCACCAATGAGTATATTAAAAGATTTAATTTATTTAAACTTAACAGGTAATTTAATTGAAGACATCTCACCTTTATTCCCACAAAAAGATTTAAAATATGTATATATAGGCGGCAATAAAATTTCAGATTTATATCCATTAACTTCATCTAATAAATTATTAAAACTAGCAATATTTGAAAATCAGATAGATAAAATTTCACTTCTCAAAAGCTTTCGTCTACTTGAAGAATTATATTGCCAAAGCATGAATATTGTCGATTTAAAGTTCATTGTAGAGATGAAAGATCTTAGAATATTAAGCGCTACAAATAATAACATCAGAGATCTTTCACCTTTACTTTTTCTCGATAATTTGACTCGCGTTTCATTGGAACATAATAATGTTGATGATATTACCTTTTTAAAAAAAATGCAATTTGAAGGTGTTATAGAACTAAGAAATAATTTAATAAAAGATATACCAAAATCTATAGCTGAAAAATTCAGTTGGTTAAAAGAGGCTTTTCAACCTTGGACGAATTTAAAAAAAGAAAAAACAAAAATTGTTTTATCAGAAAATCCTTTAGAATTCCCACCGGCTTCAGTTATAGAGCTGGGGCCAGAAATCACGAAAAATTATTATGAAACTACTGAACAATATGGTTATGCTCCATTATCAGAGGGGCGCATAATAGTCATTGGTGACGGAAGCTCTGGAAAATCCAGTATTATTGAAAAAATTCTATACAATACTTTTGAAAAAGGCAGAACTCAAACAAATGGAATCAAAATAGAGCATTTGCATTTACAACATCCAGAAGATAAACGAGATCTCACTTTTCATATCTGGGACTTTGGTGGACAGGAAATTCAGCATGCTGTGCATAAATTCTTTTTTACCGAAGGCTGTCTTTACATTTTAGTATTAGATAACCGAAAAGAGGAAGAACCCGAATATTGGTTACAACAAATAGAAAGTCTTGGAGGTAAAGCTCCTGTATTAGTTGTCTTTAACAAACAAGATGAAAATGCTGCCGAAACTGCTGATCGAAAATTTTTAAAAGATAAATACCCGAATATTGTTGGGTTTCACAATACAAGCTGCGAAACAGGTTTTGGCGTTGAGGATTTAAAAAGAAAGTTAGAAGTTGAAGTTGTGAAATTACGTACCGTGGATGAACAGTTTCCTAATAACTGGCTGGCTATTAAAAAAGCCATTGAAGAACGGACATCCGGTTCACAACATTATCTAACTTATGAGGTTTACCAGGAAATCTGCAAACAAAATTCCGCAGAAAAGGAAGAAACACAAAAACTTCTTTTAAAGTATTTTAATACAATAGGCGCTGTTACATGGTTTGGTAATGACACTCATTTAAAATTTTTACACGTCCTCAATCCTGCGTGGATTACACAGGGTGTTTATAAAATACTTACAGCAAAAAAAACTGCTAATCTTTTTGGCCAAATAAACATTAGCGATTTTAAGGAACTATTGCAACCTGTTAATAAAGAAGATTATTCATATGATGAAAAGCATTATGGATATATTCTCAGCATGATGAAAAAATTTGACTTATGTGATGCTCCAGACGATAAGCATTTACTTATACCTTCTGCATTTGGCAAAGTTCCTAAAGTTGAGTATGCCGATTTTAAAGGAGAAAATGTAAGGACGTATATTATGCAATTTAAAGATTATATGCCTTTAGCCCTCATTCATAGGTATATAACAAAAAAATTACCGCAAGCGTTAGATAATAATTATTGGTACACAGGAATTGTTATAAAAGACAGTAAAAGCAATTCGGTAGCGATGATCCATGCAGATAAAGAAGCAAAACGGATTTATGTGCGGATTAAAGATGGTAATCCATTAGGTGTATGGGAACATTTCAGAAGGGAATTTGCTGATGTCACAAAAAGTTACGCAAAAATATCTTACGACGAGTTAGTTGCAGTTGATGAAGTAATAGAAAACAATGTAAATTATGAGGATCTGATAAATTATTTAAAAGCAAAAAAACGAATTTATTTTCATCCGAAATTAAGAAAAGATTTTAATGTTGGTTACCTAATAGGAATGTTCCAAACAACTGATGAAACAATAGAAAAAATTAAAAAGGGGGAAATAATTATCGATGAAAGAGAATATGAACAAACAAAAAAAATCCCTCCAGTTGTTCTTAATATCATTAACAATATCAGTCCAGTCATAAATGCGCAGATCAATGCACAAATTGAGATTAATATAAATATTGAGATCGTAAACAATTTAAGCTTACAGATAAAAGATGATGCGAATTATTTAATAGATGAAATAGAAGAATCGAACAAAACATCACATGACGCATTAAAAAAAATTATTGCTTTTGCTGAAGCTGCAAAGACTGCACGAAACAGCGATGACCTGAAAGGGGGGGGCTGGGGAAGAAAATTAAAAAGTGCTATTATTGCACTTTCAGGAGCAGGTGAAAGCTTAAAAAACATACATGAAGGAGGAGACGCATTAGCAAGTATGTTTCACGGAGTTAAAGAATTAGCATTACAGTTTAATTTATCAGATATTGTCGATTTAGTTACAAAACTATTTTAGAGCCATTATCATCTAGATTCTCTTTATATTTGCAACGTGAAAACAGAAGCAGAAATAATAAATGATATACTATTGGGTGAAGATTCTTCGCGTCAATTCAAAGAAAAATTGAATAGTGCTGTTCAAATAGCTTCGGAGATGTGTGCGATGAGCAATAGTGCTGGAGGTACGATCTACATTGGAGTAAAAGATAACAATACAATTATCGGTTTAAATGTCGGAGAAGTCCATACTTATAATCAATTTATTTCATCCGCGGCAAATGATCTGATTCGCCCGTCCATATACCCGCAAACACAAACTATCTACATAGAAGGAAAAGCTGTAATGTTAATTGAAGTTTCAGAAGGCCCTTCTAAGCCTTATTGCGATAATGCTGGCATTTATTGGATTAAAAGCGGCAGTGATAAACGTAAATCATCACCACAAGAATTGTTGCGTTTATTTCAACAAAGTGAACAGATCTATTTAGATGAAACTAAAACATCCGCTGATATCAAGGATATTGATTTAGCTAAATTTTATACTTTTTTTGAAAAAAATCACGGGCAAGAGTTCACATCTACGGGATTGAAAATTGAGCATGTTTTAGTAAACATGAACATTGCTAAAGAAGATAAACTTGCTCTTGGTGGCCTGCTTTTATTTGGTAGCAACGTACAGGGAGTTAAGCCTTTTTGTATAATACGTGCAATTAATTATGATGGAATTGAAATAAGTGGTGACAATTTTATAGATAAGAGGGACTGTGTTGGTACTATAGAAGAGCAATTTCGAAGCGCTATGACATTTTTAAAAAACAACCTTGCTCATATTCAACGTACAACTTCTTTTAATACTAAAGGAGTCTTAGAAGTTGATGAGCGTGCTTTGGAAGAAACGTTAGTAAATGCATTGCTCCATCGGGACTATAGCAAAAATGCTCTTATTCGTTTATTAGTTTTCAAAGACAGAATAGAAGTAATAAGCCCTGGAAGTCTACCTAACCATTTAAGTATAGAAAATATAAAAAATGGAAATTCTGTAATGCGAAACCCAATATTAACATCCTTCGGCACTAAAATATTACCTTATTCAGGAATCGGTTCAGGTATTTCAAGAATTCTTAAGAATCATCCCAACACAGAATTTTACAATGATAAGGATGGAGAACAATTTATTGTTAAACTCAAACGTGCTACAAAATAATATTGGATTATAGCACCATGACCTTATTATTTACTGCTGTAATGGCTCCGGATCACTACTTTTTGTAATTCGCGCTTAATGATCAGATCGGTGACGATCTCCGAAAAAGCTTCGGAGGAATTATCATTGATCGCTTTTTTGACCTGTTCGTCGCTTACATCGATCCGGTATAGGATTCCCATAAATTTGGAATGATTCGAATCGATGAGTTTTTTGATGTGCGGTTCTATCTGCTCGAATAATTCTTCGTAAGCATTGTAAGCATTTCCGGAGAATTTTATTTCCAACCCGAACATGTCAAAATCTTTTATGATCTGCAAAGCGGTTGCTTTTACAAGATCAAGGCGATTGAAATACTGGGAGAGGTCCGTGAGGTTCATTCTTGTTGCTGTATTTATTTCTCGCAAAATTCGCAAAACTGTATGTCTCCTGTGTGCTGTTTCTCGCGGAGACGCAGAGTTCGCAGAGGTTATTTTTATTGGCTGTTTTCTGTGTGTTTTTGAGGCTACGCTTTCGCGGAGATTAAACCCGTAGTAATTTTATCTGCACACAGTCTGACGACTAATTACTACATACTAACTACTTTTTTTCGCTCTTACATTTTCCAGGCGCAAACGCTCCACAACCCTATTGTTGGCAATGTGCTCCTCGATGATCTCATCCACATCGCTTAATTCAACACCCACATAAAAAACACCTTCAGGATAGATCGCAACGGTTTGCCCGAAATCACAAATATCCAGGCAGCCGGCTTTTTGAGCGCGTAATTTTATTGGTAAATTTTTTTCTTTTAATTTTTTCTTGAAAGCATCCACTATTTCCATTCCGTGCGCTTCGCCACAGCTTTTACGTGGCGCTGTTTCCGGGCGTTGATTGGTACAAATGAAGATGTGTTTATCGTAGACCATAGTTGATTTGTTAGATTTCTGATTCCTGCAAAATTACGAATCCCGCTGATAATCCGGGATTAATATTTCCTGAATTTTCTTTCTACCTTGCCGGAACAAAATACTTCCCGCAATTGTTTATAACAGCGGATCATCATTACTTTACCATTTCATTATGGAAACAATTTTAATTACCGGCGCCAGTGGCCTGATCGGCTCACACCTTACTTCATTGCTGAAGGATAAAGGTTACCGCGTTATTCATCTCAGCAGAAAAGCCGGTTCCAGGAATGGGATTGTAACATTTGTATGGGATTTAAAAAAAAGAATGATCGATGATGATGCTGTAAAACAAGCAGATCACATCATTCATCTTGCCGGTGCAGGCATTGCAGATGAACGCTGGAACGATGCGCGAAAAAAAGAAGTGATCGATAGCCGGACCAAAAGTTCCGAATTACTTTTTGAAAGCATCAAACGTTGTAATCAACATTTAAAAACGTTTGTGGCCGCTTCTGCGATTGGCTATTACGGTGCAATCACCAATGAAAAGATCCATACGGAAACGGATCTGCCTGCAACTGATTTTATGGGAACTACCTGTAAGTTGTGGGAAGAGTCAGTAGATCCAATCGCACAATTGGGAGCGCGGACGGTAAAAATCCGTGTAGGCATTGTGCTTGCAGCAGATGGTGGCGCACTGGAAAAAATGATGGCACCCGTAAGATTTGGAGTTGGGTCACCACTCGGGACAGGCAAGCAGTATATGCCATGGATCCACATGGATGATATGTGCGGAATTTTCATCAAAGCAATTGAAGACAAGCAGATGCATGGCATTTACAATGGTGTTGCTCCACAGCATATAAACAATAAAGAGCTGATGCAGGCAATCGCGAAAGTCATGCACCGGCCGTTTTTTTTTCCAAATGTTCCTTCGGTTGTTTTAAAGGTAATTTTTGGAGAAATGGCAGAAATGTTTTTGGAAGGAAGCAGGGTTTCTGATGAAAAAATTTTGAAAGCGGGGTATCTATTTAAACATCCGGGATTGAATGAGGCATTGCAAAATTTATTGAAACAAGGATAAAGCGGATGTAGCGGTTATCTGTAACTATACTTCCCGCACCATCAGGCTTTCTGCGAAAGCAACGAGTGCTTGTTTTTTATCGGCGGCAACGGGAATATCTTTCAGGCAGGTAATGGCAAGGTCAAAATATTTTTTCATTTCGGCCCTTGCCAGTTCTTTTACATTTAAAAAGTTGTAAATATTGGTAACGGCTTCCACTTTATCTTTCGGGTCAAAATGCGGTGCCGCTATCCATTGCTGTAATTCTTCTTTCATGTAGCGGTTGCTTTCTGCCATTTCGATTGCTTTCAGAAGCAAATACGTTTTTTTATTCGCGATGATGTCGCCGCCTTTTTGCTTCCCGAATTTTTCGGCATCGGCATACACATCCAAAATATCATCCTGTAATTGAAATGCAATTCCTACATATTTTCCAAAATCATACAAACGCTGCGCATCTTCTTCACGCGCACCACCTACAATAGCGCCAATTTTAAGGGCACCGCCTAATAATACGGCGGTTTTTAATTCGATCATTTTTAAATATGATGGAATTGCGACCCGCGGCAATGCTTCATAATTCATATCGAGCTGCTGGCCTTCACATACTTTTGCAGCAGTATCGCTAAAAATCTCCAGCAATACCGGGAGCAATGCTGCATCTGCTTTGCATAATTCCTGGTAGGCGCGCACCATCATGGCATCTCCGCTAAGGATGGCAATATTGTCGTTCCATTTTGCATGAACAGTTTGTTTGCCACGCCGCAAAGGCGCTTTGTCCATGATATCATCGTGCACCAGTGTAAAATTGTGAAACAATTCGATGGCAAGCGAAGGATGCAATGCCCTTTTCACATCGCCGTCGAACAGCTCGCAGGCCATCAGCACCAGCACCGGCCGCATGCGCTTGCCACCCAGCGACATGATGTATTCGATGGGCGCGTAAAGCTCTTTGGGATTGCTGCCGTAGCTTTTACCTTTTAAGGCTTCTTCGATCAGCTGCTGGTATGTGTTAATGGAGTTCACAGAATTTTTATAGAATGTTTTTTAAACGGGTTATTCTGCCAGTTTCACCAGGTAAGTACCATATCCGCTCTTTACAAGCGGTTCGGCAATTTTTTTCAGTTGTTCCTTATTGATGTATCCCATCCGGAAAGCGATTTCTTCAATGCAGCCAATGCGCAATCCCTGGCGTTCTTCGATCACTTGTACAAATTGTCCGGCCTGCATGAGCGATGCAAATGTACCGGTATCCAGCCATGCTGTTCCGCGATCAAGGATGCCCACTTTTAATTTGCTCTGTTTTAAATATTCTTTGTTCACATCGGTAATTTCATATTCGCCGCGTGGGCTTGGTTTTAATTTTTTTGCAACTTCTACAACTGAGTTATCATAAAAATACAATCCCGGTACGGCATAATTTGATTTTGGCTGTGTTGGTTTTTCCTCGATGGACAGTACTTTTCCGGTTGCATCAAAATCAACCACACCGTAACGCTCCGGATCGGAAACATGGTATGCAAACACCACTCCTCCTTCGGGATCCTGGTGTTGCTGCAGCAAGCGGCCCAGGCCGGCGCCATAAAAAATATTATCTCCCAGCACCAGCGCTACTTTATCATTCCCGATAAATTTTTCGCCGATCACAAATGCCTGCGCCAGTCCGTTCGGAACTTCCTGCACGGCATAACTGAATTTACATCCTAAATTTTTTCCGTCACCTAACAAGCGTTCAAACTGCGGCAGATCGTGCGGTGTGGAAATGATCAGTACTTCCGAGATCCCGGCCATCATCAGCACCGAAAGCGGATAATAGATCATGGGCTTATCGTACACCGGCATTAATTGTTTGCTTACTGCAAGTGTTAAAGGGTGTAAACGCGTTCCGGAACCTCCGGCTAAAATTATTCCTTTCATTATTTTTAGTTCAAAGTTTAAAGTTCAAAGTTTTTGTGCGGATAACGAACAGAAACAAAACTACGAAGCTGTGAGTTTCTGTTTTTTATTGTCAGTATTTTTTTTGCTTGTTGCTTACTGCCAATTGCCTTTTTTTTAATTGTCTACTGCTTTTTATTTTTCCTCCGGTCCTTCTTTTTCAATCTCCAGTTCATTGTTATCAATGTCTTCATCCTCGTCGTACACATCGATCAGTGGCTCTTGCATAAATGCTTTGCTGGTAATGCGTTTTTCCAGTGATAGCAGGAAACAAGGCAATAGGATCAAATTGGAACAATAGGCGATCAGCAATGTGACAGAAATTAAAATCCCCAATGCTGCCGTTCCGCCGAAGCTGGATGCAGTAAAGATCCCAAATCCGCAGAATAAAATAATGGCGGTATAAATCATGCTCACGCCGGTTTCCTTGATGGTGAGCGATACTGCTTTGGAAATGCTTCCATGTGTGTGTTTTAATTCCTGCCGGTATTTGGTGAGAAAATACAGGGTTCCGTCGGAAGCGATTCCGAAAGCGATGCTAAACACCAAAATTGTGCTTGGTTTGATGTAAATATTGGAGAAACCCATGATCCCGGCCGTAATTAATAGTGGTACCAGGCTCGGGATTACCGAAATAAAGATCATACGCGGCGACATGAACAGCGTGTATAAAACAATAGCGATGAGGATAACGGCAAGCAATACGCTTTCCAATAAATTCTGTACCAAAAACTGGTTTCCTTTCAGGAACATCAAACTGTTACCGGTGATCACCACATTGTAATTTTTATCATCGGTCGCACGTGCTTTTGTTTCGGGATCATAATTAAAAATACTGTCCACACGCGGCTTCAATTCTTTGACCAGCTTTGCCATTTCGATGGAACCAATGTCCTTCATCTGGATGCTGATACGGGTGTAACGTTTGGTACTGTCGATGAAAGCTGCAAACTGATTTTCCTTGCCTTTGTTATTGCTGGTTTGTGCATAATCGGCCAGTTTTTGCAACTCCATGGCACCCGGCAAACGGTAACTTTTTGCCTTACCTTCGTTGTAGGCCTGGTTAAAAAATTTGATGCCTTCTACAACAGAAACGGCATGGGAAAATTGAGGATACTGACGGAACATTTTCTGCAAACGATCAATTTTGTATAGTGTGCGGCCGCCATCTGCAAAAACACCGTTTTCTTTCCTGGTATCGATGCTGATCTCGAAGGGTAAAACACCATTGTAATTTTTTTCAAAATATTTCAGATCCACCAGGATCGGATCTTTTTTCGGAAGATCGTCGACCACAAACCCAAGCGGTAAAATTTTGGTCATCCCGTAAGCGGAAACAAGCACGATGATTACCACCACCACATAAATCCTTCTCCTGTAATGATGCACCCAATAATCTACTTTTGCCAATACCACATTTAGCGTTTTGCTTTGTAAATGTTTGGTATGCCGAACGGAGGGTGCCGGTAAAAAGCTGAATACGATCGGCACCAGCATTAATGAGATCGCATAGGTAAGCATTACGCTCATGGAGGAAACCAATCCGAATTCAAACAAGATCTGGCTATCGGTAGAGCAAAAAACTGCGAAACCAATGGACGTAGTAATGTTGGCCATGAACAGGGAGATCCCTACTTTTTCGATGGCGCGCGACAATGCCCGCATTTTATTTCCATGAACTTTATATTCCGTATGGTACTTATTGAGGAGCATGATGCAATTCGGGACACCGATCACGATCAGCAAAGGTGGGATCAAGCCGGTTAATACAGAAATGTGATAACCAAGCAATACCAAAATCCCGACCGACCAGATCACCCCGACAAATACAACGGCAAGTGAAAAAATAACCGGCAGGAAGGAACGGAAAAAGATCATTAAAATGATGGCTGTGACGATGAGCGCCAGGATCATAAAAAGCGTCATTTCGCCCTGGATCTTGCGTGCTACGGCTGTACGGATATAGGGCATTCCGGAATAATGCACCTGTACATTTGTTTTGGCAACAAACATTTCTGCTTTTGCTTTGATGGAATCCACAATGGCCAAACGGTTTTTGGTATTCAGCAGCTTATTGTCGAACGTGATCGCCATCAGCGTGGAATGAGCGGTATCATTGTAAATAATCCCACGGTAAAACGGCAACTGGTGGATCACTTTTTTTAAGCTGTCCAGCTCTGCAATGGTTTGGGGCCGGCGGGTAAGAATGGGAAGGTTTACAAATTTTTCGAGGCTATCATCTTTTACAATGGTTTGTAAACGGGCTACGGAAACCACGGCTTTTACGCCAACCACATCTTTGAGGGCATTTCCCAGGTCGTACCAGGCATTAAACACTTTGAGGGTATACAGGCTGCTATCGGAGATCCCGATCACCATTACGCTTCCGTCCTGGCCGAAACGTTTTTTAAAATCTTTGTATTCAACTGCAGTTGTATCGTGATCCGGCAGCAGCTTTGGCGCTTCATAAGAAATCTCGGCCTTGCTGCCATAAAAGCCCAGCACAACGGTTATTGCAGCAAGCACAATAATGATCGCCAGGCGGTTACGTAAAATAAATCGTGCAATGGATGCCCACATAATGAGTTCACAGCGGAAGTTTGTTTCATTCCGGCTGTATTTTTTGTTTACCACCCGAAATTAAGCATTATTTGGAAATGGGCAATTGCAAATGAAGAATTGATGGTGATAATTGACAATTTGCTGGTGGAATGACAGACTGGTGACCTGAACGGTAATAATTATGAAAAAATGAGAATGCTGATTTTGTTGATTTATAATCTTTAAAAGTCTATTTTTATAAACGTCACAAAAAAGGAAATAAATGAAAAAACAGAGTATCGTGCTTCTACTTCTTTTGCTCTTAATTATTTTAGGCTTCGGGAAAAAAAGTGAGTTCAGGAGAAAACCCGGCGGATCAATAACAAAGCTACATTATTTGGATACTGATGCTGTAGACACAACTTATTCCACATATAGGAACGGGCATTTCAAACTTAATAAATATTATGTTGAGAATTTTCGTTTTTCTAAACCAAGCGACACCACTGAAATATTTTACGATAAGGCATTTTTAAAAATTGCTGAACGAATTACGTTCACACTAAAAGACAGCGCAGAACACTATGAGCGTTTCGATAAAGAAGAAAATTTAACGGCCGATCTTTTATGCAAAAACGGGCATGACGTGAAAGAAAAAACCTGGGATAAAAATAAAATCATGAATTGGGCCGCAAGCTACGATGAAGGAGGATACCGGGTTAGCGATACCTTCTTTTTTGATAATAAAGTCCCAAGAGATGTGAATCTTTTTATTAATGACCTGGCGTATAAAGAAATTTTATTTTACAGAAACGGCAAAGTTAAAAGTGAAATTTATCGCAGTGTTTCAGATATGAATGTTTTTGCGATAAAATACGACAGTTTAACACAAACTCCCAGCATGTATTACAGGCAGGATATTGTTAAGGAAGACAAAAACAATCCCGGAACTTTTATCGGATCCCCCCGGCTTTTCCCTGTAGACAGTGTAAAAATAAAAGGGAAGGTGACAAAGCTGCCTATTGGATGGATTTCAAATTAGGTTCTAACGGTTAGGAAAAACCAAAAGACAAATAATAAAAATGGAGACCAGTAACCATTAAAAAAACGGGGCGACACCGAAAAGCCTTATGAGTAGGAAAACACAAAAACCACAAAACTTATGAATTGGTATTTAGCAGTAGTAAAAAATTATGCCGGCTTTAGCGGCAGAGCAAGAAGAAAAGAATATTGGATGTTCTTGTTATTTAACACGATTTTCACAATAGTGGCTATGATTTTAGATGTTGCTCTTGGAATAGCAATGCATGGTGTTGGTTATGGCCCAATTTATTCAATATATGCATTGGCAATGTTAATCCCAAGTATTGCCGTTGGTGTTAGAAGAATGCACGATACCGGAAACAGCGGCTGGTGTATTTTAATTCCCATCTACAATTTAGTATTAGCTTGTACTGATGGTACACAAGGCGCAAATGAATATGGCCCGGACCCAAAAGCTAATGTATAAATAATAGCTGAAAATCAGCAATAACAGCATGTTTGAAAACAAGGCGGACTTTGTGTTTTGCATCACAAAGCCCGCCTTTTGCAAAACTGAAAAGCATTTATAAAGCATTATTTTAAACGTCAGTATTAATGCTAAACAATAAACAATGAAAAAAATAATTATCGTTTTTACAACACTTTTGTCTTTGCTGACAGCATCTGCAAATGCACAAATAACGCTTGATACCATCGTTCAAACATCGGGGTTTTATGTAGGCTATAACTTTAAGACAGTACAAATCAGCGCAACTGAAACCAAATATTTTTATGCGGATACGGTAACAAATACGTTTAATTTGTATAATATGGACTGGACACCATTTATGACTAACATTGCCGTTCCGGTGCCTTTTAACAATTTTACTTATCAATGCCTGTACATCACGCGGGAATTATTTGATTGCGATCCTTCAAATATTGAATATTTATACACGGCCCCAAACGGTGCAATTGATAGAAAACTGTATGTGATGCGCACAGACGGGACCCAATTACTGAAGCTCGACAGTGCATTTTGTGAATATTGTTATGGTGGATGTTTAGGTGGCTCAGACCTGGTCAGGCCGATTGTAAATACTTCCTCCGGTGCAAAAATGTTTGTTGTAAAAAATCCACTTTCCTCCGATATAAGCATCTATTCCCTTTGCGGAACTTTACCTACGGATATTTTTGACTTTTCAAGTGCAGAAAAATTATTTGTAAAAGTATTCCCAAATCCTACAACTGATGTATTGACTTTTCAAATCAGCGCACCAGACAACATTAATGATTTTGAGCTTGTATTGCTTGACAATAATGCAAAAGAACTGAACAGACAAAAATTAAATACATCGAAAGGGGAATACAAAATTGATGTAAGCAACCTGAGCAGTGGCACCTATTATTACTCCCTGTGTACAAAATCAAAAGCGTACCAGAGTGGTAAATTTGTTATTACAAAGTAATTTTGTTAAACACGGTACTCCTGACATTATTTGAGCTTGTTTTCGCATTACTGCTACTAAAAGTGTTTTTATAAAAAAATGACGCGACACTTATTTCTTCTGACAATAATAATGCTTCTGACAAATTTTTCATTTGCTCAAACGGACACAACTGCACTTAATCAGGCCGAATGGAAAAATGTTGTGAAAATCCAAGCATTTAAACTGACAACAAATAAGTATAAAATCCCATTACCCATATTAAAGCAAATAGGCGTTGACACCATTTCAGAAATCACCAAAAACCGCTTTAAGTGGGATGCCAGTTGTGCCGGCAGAGAACCAAGCGTGAAATTAAATTGGGCAGCCGCATCGGGTCAGAGCTGGATTATTTGTTACACTACCGGTGGGTACAGTATTAAAACACATTATACGTTTATCTCGGTTGACACAAAATTAAACCAGGAAATCAGCACAGGAGGAAATAAATTTTTTAAGTTTAAAACGTTTAAACAAAATTTCACTTCCGACAAAATGTTTGATCCAAAAACTGTTAGGCCGTTATATTAAAATGACTATGCAAGAGCAAAACAATAACATAACAACAAATAAAGCCGAGGTTATAAACAAATCATTAGGAGTAAACAGCTCTTCATTCTGGTTGGGTATTCCATTAATGGTGATAGGAGTTGTGGCTGTTCTTGGTGGAATTGGATCAGGTAGCTTTTATGCAATCGGAACCGGGTTGGTACTATTAATTTTTACTGCGTTTTTACTTCTTTCAATAGACTGTATTGCAGTGGACAAAGAAAACAATCAGCTAAGGCTTTATAAAGATTACTTTATTACAACCATTGGAGAATGGATCCCTTTGAGTAATTATACATCTGTAAGCTTGTATTATCAGATAGAAAAGATGATGTTGGTGAGTTCAGTTATCACTTCAGTTTATTACTTTGTTCAGTTG
>OLLL01000125.1_pt1 | contig 27055 bp, 23 predicted proteins | sample 1604541 | NCBI WGS metagenome assembly OLLL01 (sample SAMEA104055722, study PRJEB20765) | soil metagenome | isolation source: soil
GAATAATCCACACGTTTACCTAATAAGTTCTGACGGAAACGGCCTTGTTTACCTTTTAATGAATCGGACAAGGATTTTAACGCACGGTTCGATTCAGTTTTCACTGCATTCGATTTACGTGAGTTGTCAAATAATGAATCAACCGCTTCCTGTAACATACGTTTTTCGTTACGTAAGATTACTTCCGGAGCTTTGATCTCGATCAAACGTTTCAAACGGTTGTTACGGATAATAACACGACGGTATAAATCATTTAAATCGGAAGTTGCGAAACGACCGCCATCCAATGGAACCAACGGACGCAATTCCGGTGGAATAACCGGAACAATTTTAACGATCATCCACTCAGGGCGGTTTTCAACGTGCTGGTTGGCATGACGGAAACCTTCCACAACCTGTAAGCGTTTTAACGCTTCGTTTTTACGTTGTTGTGATGTTTCTGTATTTGCTTTGTGACGCAAATCAAATGATAAACTATCAAGATCAACGCGGCTTAAAAGCGATTGTAACGCTTCAGCACCCATTTTCGCGATAAATTTATTCGGATCTGTATCATCTAAATACTGATTGTCTTTCGGCAATGTATCCAGGATGTTCAGGTATTCTTCTTCTGATAAGAAATCAAGGTAATTGATTCCATCAGCTGCTTTAACACCTGCGTTCACTACTACATAACGCTCGTAGTAAATGATCATGTCCAGTTTTTTTGTTGGTAAGCCCAACAAATAACCGATTTTATTTGGCAACGATTTGAAATACCAGATGTGCGCAACAGGAACAACCAGATTGATGTGTCCCATACGCTCTCTACGTACTTTTTTCTCTGTTACTTCCACTCCACAACGGTCGCAAACAATACCTTTGTAGCGGATACGTTTATATTTTCCACAAGCACATTCCCAATCTTTTACCGGTCCAAAAATACGCTCACAAAACAAACCACCCATCTCTGGTTTGTAAGTTCTGTAATTGATTGTTTCCGGCTTAACTACTTCACCGCTTGAACGCTCCAGAACTGCTTCTGGAGATGCAAGGCTAATGGTAATTTTGGAGAAATTGCTTTTTAGTTTGTTATCTCTTTTATTGAAAGCCATTTTTTTCCTTTTTTTAAGTTGATATGTAAAAAGTCAAAAGCAGGTGCAGATAAGAAATCCGCACCTGTATTTAATTAGTCAAGGGAAATATTCAATCCTAAACCTCTTAACTCATGCAACAATACGTTGAATGATTCAGGGATTCCCGGAGTTGGCAAGTTTTCACCTTTAACAATTGCTTCGTAAGCTTTAGCTCTACCGATAACATCATCCGATTTGATCGTAAGGATCTCCTGAAGAATGTTAGCAGCACCAAATGCTTCCAGTGCCCAAACCTCCATCTCACCAAAACGCTGACCACCAAACTGGGCTTTACCACCCAGCGGTTGTTGTGTAATAAGAGAGTATGGTCCGATTGAACGGGAGTGCATTTTATCATCCACCATGTGGCCTAATTTCAACATATAGATAACACCTACAGTTGCAGGCTGATCAAAACGCTCACCAGTACCGCCGTCTGTTAAGTAAGTACGGCCGAAACGTGGCAAGCCAGCTTTATCAGTCCATTCATTTAACTGCTCAGTAGTAGCACCATCAAAGATCGGAGTGAAGAATTTCTCACCTAATTTTTGACCAGCCCAACCCAAAACCGTTTCATAGATCTGACCCAGGTTCATACGGGAAGGTACACCCAATGGATTAAGAACGATGTCAACCAGCGTTCCATCTTCCAGGAATGGCATATCCTCATCACGAACGATACGTGCAACAATACCTTTGTTACCGTGACGGCCCGCCATTTTATCACCTACTTTTAATTTACGTTTTTTAGCAATGTAAATCTTAGCAAGCTGAACGATACCGGCTGGTAGCTCATCACCAATTGTAACGGCAAACTTTTTACGTTTGTAAGCACCTAATAAATCGTTGTACTTGATGTTATGATTGTGCAACAACATTTTGATTTTGTCGTTCACATCTTTATCAGTCGTCCATTTACTTGGATTAACAGTAGCGTAATCAATTTTCTCCAGAATTTTTTGTGTGAATTTTGTACTCTTCGCAACAATTTCTTCTTTCAGAATATTCAATACACCTTGTGAAGTTTTGCCATTTACAAGCGTGTTTAATTTTTCAATTAATTTCGCTTTCAATGCCGCTACTTCTGCACTGTGTTCTTTATCGATTTTCTCAAGCAATGGTTTTTCTTCCGCTTTTGCTTTCTTATCTTTAATTGCTCTTGAGAATAATTTTTTATCGATTACCACACCACGTAATGATGGAGGCGCTTTCATAGAAGCATCTTTCACGTCGCCCGCTTTGTCGCCAAAGATCGCACGTAAAAGTTTTTCTTCCGGTGAAGGATCAGTTTCTCCTTTTGGAGTAATTTTTCCGATCAAAATATCACCTTCTTTAACATCAGCACCGATACGGATCAATCCGTTTTCGTCCAGATCTTTTGTCGCTTCTTCCGAAACGTTTGGAATGTCTGCTGTTAATTCTTCTAATCCGCGTTTTGTATCACGCACTTCCAATGCATACTCATCGATGTGAACAGATGTGAAAATATCTTCACGTGCAACACGTTCAGAGATCACGATCGCATCCTCGAAGTTGTAACCTTTCCATGGCATGAACGCCACTTTCATGTTACGGCCTAAAGCTAATTCACCGTTTTGAGTCGCATAACCATCACACAATACCTGTCCTTTAGTCACTTTTTCACCTTTCTTAACGATCGGTTTTAAGTTGATACAAGTACTCTGGTTGGTTTTACGGAATTTAGTTAACTGGTAACGTTTAATATCATCATCAAAGCTGATCAAACGATCTTCATCCGTACGGTTGTAGCGGATCACAATTTCGTTTGCATCTACATATTCTACAGTTCCTTCACCTTCAGCATTGATCAATACACGTGAATCACGCGCTACCAATGGCTCTAAACCTGTACCAACGATTGGCGCTTCCGGACGTAATAACGGAACAGCCTGGCGCTGCATGTTTGATCCCATCAATGCACGGTTGGCATCATCATGCTCCAAAAATGGAATCAATGATGCTGCGATCGACGCAATTTGGTTTGGAGCAACGTCCATCAATTGTAATTTTTCCGGTTCTACAACAGGGAAATCACCTTCGTAACGTGCTTTTACTTTTGCTTCCAGGAATTTTCCTTTTGCATCCACCGGCGCATTTGCCTGTGCAATGGTTTTGGAATCTTCTTCTTCTGCACTTAAATATGTAACCGATTTCTCGATGTCTACACGTCCGTTAGTAACAGTCATGTATGGCGTTTCAATGAAACCTAATTTGTTGATTTTTGCAAATACACACAATGAAGAGATCAAACCAATGTTTGGTCCTTCCGGTGTTTCAATCGTACACAAGCGGCCGTAGTGGGTGTAGTGAACGTCACGTACCTCAAAACCTGCACGCTCACGGGATAAACCTCCAGGCCCGAGTGCAGAAAGACGACGCTTGTGCGTGATCTCCGCAAGCGGATTGGTTTGATCCATGAACTGTGACAACTGGTTTGTTCCGAAGAACGAGTTAATCACAGACGACAATGTTTTCGCATTGATCAGATCTGTTGGCGTGAACACCTCGTTATCACGAACGTTCATACGCTCGCGGATCGTACGTGCCATACGCGCCAAACCAACACCAAATTGTGAGTACAATTGCTCACCAACTGTACGAACACGGCGGTTACTCAAGTGGTCAATATCATCCACATCTGCTTTAGAATTGATCAGTTCGATCAAATACTTAATGATGCAAATAATATCTTCTTTCGTTAACGTTTTAGTGTCAGAAGGTGTATTTAAATTTAATTTTTTGTTGATACGGTAACGTCCAACTTCTCCTAAATCGTAACGTTTATCAGAAAAGAATAACTTGTCGATGATACCACGTGCAGTTTCCTCATCAGGTGGCTCAGCATTACGTAACTGACGGTAGATATGCTCCACCGCTTCTTTTTCAGAGTTGGATGTATCTTTTTGTAATGTATTGTAGATGATCGCGTAATCTGCAGAGTTTACTTCCTGTTTGTGCAGGATCACTGATTTTACGTTTGCATCCACGATCATATCGATGTGCCCGTTCTCAAGGATCGTTTCACGATCAATAATCACTTCGTTACGCTCGATAGAAACAACTTCCCCGGTATCCTCATCTACGAAATCTTCAATCCAGGTTTTTAAAACACGTGCAGCAAGTTTGCGGCCTACAGCAGCTTTAAGGGCAGCTTTGCTAACTTTTAACTCGTCAGCCAAGCCGAATATTTCAAGGATTTGTTTATCGCTTTCAAATCCAATAGCTCTCAATAATGTGGTTACCGGTAATTTTTTCTTACGGTCGATATAAGCATACATTACGCTGTTGATATCGGTAGCAAACTCGATCCATGATCCTTTGAAAGGGATAACACGTGCAGAGTATAATTTGGTACCATTTGCGTGACGGCTTTGGCCGAAGAACACACCCGGTGAACGGTGTAACTGGGAAACAATAACGCGTTCAGCTCCATTGATAACGAAAGTACCTTTTGGAGTCATGTACGGGATCGTACCCAAATAAACATCCTGCACGATGGTTTCGAAATCTTCGTGTTCAGGATCTGTACAATACAAGCGTAATTTCGCTTTCAACGGAACGCTGTATGTTAATCCACGCTCGATACACTCTTCAAGAGAGTAACGTGGCGGATCAATAAAATAATCTAAAAATTCCAACACGAAATTATTTCGTGCATCGGAAATAGGAAAGTTTTCTGCAAAAACTTTGTAAAGTCCTTCGTTCTGGCGGTTTTCGGAAGTTGTTTCCAACTGAAAAAAGTCCTGGAACGATTGAAGTTGAATATCTAAAAAGTCAGGGTACTCAATTTGACTTTTAATAGATGCAAAACTTATTCTCTGAGGTTTTTTATTTTGAGCCAAGGTGCTTAAGTATTGAGTTTGTTCTTTTGTAAAATAAATTCACAGGAAACAAACAGGTTAATAAGATGAAAACAACTAGAACCGGTATTAATGTCACATACCTCATCGTTCCGAAAGGAACAATGAGGTGATGACATTAATGTTGTATCAGAAACAGCTTATTTAACTTCAACTTTTGCTCCTGCGTCTTCTAATTGTTTTTTCAATGCTTCAGCTTCTTCTTTAGAAACTCCTTCTTTTACCGGTTTTGGTGCACCGTCAACAAGATCTTTAGATTCTTTCAAACCCAATCCTGTTAAATCTTTTACAACTTTTACAACTCCTAATTTAGCTGCACCTGCCTCAAGTAAAATTACATCGAAAGATGTTTTAACTTCTGCTGCTGCTCCTGCGCCGCCACCAGAAACTACAACTGCTGCTGCAGCTGGTTCGATACCGTACTCGTCTTTCAGGATAGTTGATAATTCTTGCACTTCTTTCACAGTTAAATTTACTAACTGTTCAGCAATTGCTTTTACGTCTGCCATTTTTATTGATTTTTTAAAATTTGTTACTAATTAAAATTTTTACTTTTCTTACTTTAAACTGTTTGCCAATTAAGCTGCATCTTTTTCTTCTCTGTTCTGAAGAGCAGATATAACTCGTTGTGCAGGAGATTGAAGCAACGCCACAACATCTGCGATAAGCTCGTTTTTGCTTTTAATGTTAGCAAGTGCGTCAAGCTGATCATCGCCAATGTAAATGTTTTCTTCAACGAAAGCGCCTTTCAACAAAGGTCTGTCGTTTTTTGCTGCTCTGAATTCCTTAATTAACTTCGCAGGAGCATTTCCTACTTCTGAAAACATAATTGCAGTAGCGCCTTTTAAAGCTGGGATCAAATCCACTAAACGACTATCTGCAGCTCTTTCAAGCGCTTTTTTCAATAATGAGTTTTTCACTACTGTAAGCGAAATGTTTCTTTGAAAGCAAGTTCTCCGCAATTGGTTAACTTTTTCAACAGTTAAAGAAGAACAATCTGCCAAGTAGATCTTATTGTTTGCATTCAATTGCTCTACCAGCGATTCAATTACTTTTGTTTTGTCTTCTTTTTTCATTTCTATTTATTTAATTGTTTGTCCAGTGGAAGCCAGTACAAAACGGTGATGAATGTTTAAATTATTGCGCCATGAATTTAGTGTCGATCTGGATACTTGGGCTCATTGTTGAGCTCATGTATACACTTTTCACGTAAGTTCCTTTTGCAGATGATGGTTTTAACTTAACTATTGTTTGTAACAACTCATTTGCGTTTTCAGTGATCTTGTTGCTGTCGAAAGAAACTTTCGCAACTAAAGACTGGATGATACCTGCTTTATCAACTTTAAAGTCGATTTTACCGCCTTTGGATTCAGTAACTGCTTTACCTACTTCCATTGTTACAGTACCTGTTTTAGGATTTGGCATTAAACCACGAGGCCCTAAAACACGCGCAACAGTACTTAATTTACCCATTACACTTGGTGTAGCAACTACTACATCCATCTCCAACCAACCATTTTTGATTTTTTCGATATACTCGTCCAACCCTACATAATCAGCGCCAGCAGCTTTTGCTTCCGCTTCTTTATCAGGTGTACAAAGTACCAATACGCGCATAGTTTTACCTGAACCGTGTGGTAATGAAACCGAACCGCGAACCATTTGGTTTGCTTTACGTGGATCAACACCTAAGCGGATGCTCAAGTCAACTGATGCGTCAAATTTTGTAGTAGTGATTTCTTTGATCAATTTAGATGCCTCTGCCAATGTGTAGATTTTGGTAGCATCATACTTAGAAAGAGCGATCTTTCTGTTTTTTGAAACTTTTGTCATTTTATTTAATTTGTGATGTGCAAACGTACGCTCGAGGCGGACTCCATCTGTTTAACTTACTTTTTCAAAGGAGATTCACCTGTTACGGTTAATCCCATGCTGCGCGCAGTGCCTGCAACCATGCTCATTGCAGATTCGATTGTAAAGCAATTTAAATCCGGCATTTTTGCTTCTGCAACCTGGCGAATTTGATCCCATGAAACATTACCAACTTTTAAGCGGTTTGATTCTTTGGAACCTTGTTTTACTTTCGTAATCTCCAGTAATGATACTGCTACCGGTGGATTTTTAGTGATAAATTCAAATGATTTATCATTGTACACAGTGATGATTACAGGAATTACTTTTCCAGCTTTCTCTTGTGTTCTTGCATTAAATTGCTTGCAAAACTCCATGATGTTCACACCTTTTGCACCTAATGCAGGTCCGATTGGTGGTGAAGGGTTTGCAGCTCCTCCTTTTATTTGCAATTTGATCATTGCACTTATTTCTTTTGCCATTTTCTTTTGTTTAAATCCCGTTTCAGCGGGACAAGGTTTAAACGCTCAAAGTTTGTCACTGTTTTCAAGCTTAATTGTTGATGGAAGCTCAACGTTCGGCTTTTAACCCTTTTATCTTTAAACTACTATTGATTAACTTTCTTTTTCTACTTCCAGGTAACCTAATTCCAGTGGTGTTTTTCTACCAAAGATCTTAACCATCACCTCTAATTTTTTCTTGTCTTCAATTACTTTTTCCACTGTTCCGGTAAAGCCGTTGAATGGTCCATTGATTACTTTTACAGTTTCGCCCACAATAAACGGAATGTTTATTTGTGCATCGCTTTCTGATAAATCATCAACAGTACCTAAAATTCTGTTTACTTCCGATAAACGCATCGGAACCGGGGAACCGCCTTTAGTTTCACCTAAAAATCCGATCACACCGGTAATATTTTTAATTACGTGAGGAACCTCACCAACCAAAGCCGCTTCAACAAGAATATATCCGCCGTAAAAAGGGCGTTCTTTACTTACCTTTTTACCATTGCGAATCTGGTAAATTTTTTCAGTCGGTATCAGAATTTGGGAAACATAACTGCTTAAGCCCAAACGGTTGATTTCAACTTCAATATATTGCTTCACTTTTTTTTCCTGCCCACTGATAGCTCTCACTACATACCATTTTTTTACAGTGTCGGTTTTAATTTGCTCGCTCATTTTATTTAACTATAAAAATTATTGAAATGTATGGTAAATAAATTGCATTAACGTATTGAAAGAAATGTCCATTAGCCATACTATCAAAGCGATAATTACCGAAGCAATCATCACAACAATTGCGCTGCTTTGCAACTCTTTCCAGGTTGGCCAACTTACTTTATGTACAAGCTCATCGGTTGTTTCGCTGATGTAATCTTTAAATTTGCTCATATTTTCAATTATTATGAATCAGGTTTGAAGTATCTGGGATTTCCAATGACTTTTGACTTGAAACTTTTTAACTTTAATTTTCTTTTGCACAGGTGGAGAGATTCGAACTCCCATCAAAGGTTTTGGAGACCTCTATTCTACCCTTGAACTACACCTGTTTGTTCCAAATATTTTTGATTCCGGTCTTTAAAAATTACCTTTTTAATGTCACCCGTTATTAGTACAAAACAGTAAGTAGTGTTTCCACTACCTACTGTTCTACTAATTCTGTATGAATTATTACTTAATAATTTCAGTTACCTGACCTGCACCTACGGTACGTCCACCTTCGCGGATAGCGAAACGTAAACCTTTATCCATAGCTACCGGAACGATCAATTTAACAGTGATTGTTACGTTATCTCCAGGCATAACCATGTCGCGTCCTGTTGGTAATTCGATTTCTCCTGTTACGTCAGTTGTACGTAAGTAGAATTGAGGACGGTATTTGTTATGGAATGGAGTATGACGTCCACCTTCTTCTTTTTTCAAAACGTAGATCTCCGCTTTGAATTCAGTGTGGCATTTAATCGTACCAGGACGAACAACAACCATACCTCTACGGATATCTTTTTTATCAATACCACGTAATAACAAACCAACGTTATCACCTGCTTCACCTCTATCAAGGATTTTACGGAACATTTCCACACCAGTGATAGTAGATTTTAATTTTTCTTCCTGCATTCCGATGATTTCAATCTCATCACCAGTGTTGATAACACCAGTTTCGATTTTACCAGTTGCAACAGTACCACGACCAGTGATCGTAAATACATCTTCTACAGGCATCAAGAAAGGTTTATCAGTTTCACGTGTAGGAATAGGAATATAAGTATCCACTGCCTCCATTAATTCCATGATTTTTTCTGACCATTTTGGATCTTTATTCAAACCACCTAAAGCAGAACCCTGAATGATAGGAGTATTAGCACCATCAAATTGATAGAAAGATAATAATTCACGAATTTCCATTTCAACAAGTTCCAATAACTCAAGGTCATCCACCATATCCACTTTGTTCATGAAAACAACGATTTTAGGCACACCAACCTGACGAGCCAAAAGAATATGCTCGCGAGTTTGTGGCATTGGACCGTCAGTTGCAGCAACAACAAGAATAGCACCGTCCATTTGGGCAGCACCAGTAACCATGTTCTTTACGTAATCCGCGTGACCCGGACAATCAACGTGAGCATAGTGACGGTTAGCTGTAGAATATTCTACGTGGGAAGTATTGATCGTGATACCACGTTCTTTTTCTTCTGGAGCATTATCAATTGAAGAGAAATCTCTCACTTCTGATAAACCTTTTTCAGCCAACACCACTGTGATTGCTGCGGTTAAGGTAGTTTTACCGTGGTCAACGTGACCAATTGTTCCGATGTTTACGTGTGGTTTGGAACGGTCGAATTTTTCTTTAGCCATTGCTAGTTATTTATTAAATTGTTATTTTATATATTTACTTAAGAAATTCTTTCCAAAAAAAATTTTGCGCAACCCATTTATTCAATGGCTCACACAAACAAAAATGTTATTTTTTTTTAAAATACACGCCATCAAAACAACCATTAAGAGCTGTTGATGAGGATTGAACTCACGACCTCTTCCTTACCAAGGAAGTGCTCTACCACTGAGCTACAACAGCTTAATGAGAGCATTGAGCTTAAAAAAGAGCGGAAGACCGGGCTCGAACCGGCCACCCTCAGCTTGGAAGGCTGACGCTCTACCAAATGAGCTACTTCCGCTTAATTAATTATTTTAAAAGAACAAATAAAAACTTTTTCATTTAAAACCGCTTCTTTTGCCAGAGCTTCAGAAACCAAGTGGGGAGAGAAGGATTCGAACCTTCGAAGCTTTCGCAACGGATTTACAGTCCGTCCCATTTGGCCACTCTGGTATCTCCCCGACAAATATTACAATTCTCTTAAAAAAGAGCCGATGGAGGGATTCGAACCCCCGACCAGCTGATTACAAATCAGCTGCTCTGGCCAACTGAGCTACATCGGCTTATATTATTTCCTTGTAATACCTGATTTTAAAGAACTTCCAGATGCTTTTGAGAAACTTTTCAACAACACCCTCTTGAAAAAGGACTGCAAATTTAATAAACATTTACTTGATTAACAAAAAAATTATTCGTTTTTTCAAAAAAAATGCAGCCCCGTTTATTTTGAGGCTGCAAATGTAGTCAATTGTTTGAGATTGTTAGCGATTACACGTAAAAAATAATAAAAAAATTATTGTTTTTCTATAATTATTCACCAATCATGCTATAAACCAGATAGTTCCGCTATTCTATAAAAACAGCGAATTTGGGGGATCTAGATCCCTTTTACTTTTTCCTTGTGTTTTCTTACCTGTGTTTTTAATGCATCAATGCTGGTGTCTACGGCTTCTTCGAAGCTTTTGCATTGTTTTTTTGCAAAAAGATCGTTCCCGGAAATGTGCAATTTTATTTCAGCGATCTTATTGTCGGCAGCATCTGATTTATCTAGCTTCAAAATTACTTCACTGTTAATTATGCCGTCATAAAAAGTAGTTAATTTATCTACCCGTTCCTGTACAAAATCTAAAAGTTTTTTGTCGGCATCAAAATGTACCGATTGGATTTTAACTGTCATAATTCTTTCCTCCTATTTTTAATAATCGTTAATTAAATAATTAAACTTTATATGTTGCATTCTGTATTCTCAATATTTATGCCTTTGGATGCGCCTGCTTGTGAATATTTTTTAGTTTTTCCACTGTATTGTGCGTGTATACCTGTGTTGCCGACAGGCTTGCATGACCCAATAACTCTTTTATTGCATTTAAATCGGCACCGTTGTTCAACATGTGTGTTGCAAATGTATGCCTCAGTACATGCGGGCTTTTTTTATCGGTTGTTGTGACCACTGAAAGGTACTTGTTAACTATTCTATAAACAAGTTTTTCGTACATTTTTTTTCCACCTTTGCCTGTAAGTAAATATTCGGAATTTGTGGTCTTCCTGATTTCCAGATATTCTTCTATTTTGGACTTTAATTCATGTCCGAAAGGAATGATCCGTTCTTTGTTGCGTTTACCCAATACTTTGAGCTGGCAGGCTGCCAGATCCACATCTTGCTGTTTGAGATTGATCAGCTCCGACAAACGCATACCCGTTGCATAAAAAAGCTCAATCATCAGCTTATTTCTCAACCCTTCTTCATCTTCAGCAAATCCAACATTATCGTTATCCAGCAACATATCCATTTTTTGCTTTTCTACAAACATCGGCAAGCGTTTAGACGTTTTTGGAGATTGAATTTTTAGCATTGGGTTTTCTGTCACAAGATTTTGTCGTAACAAAAATTTATAAAATGTTTTGAGTGTCGTAATTTTGCGGTTAACGGAGCGGGGACTAATTTTTTGCTCCATCATGCTAACGATCCAGGAACGGACCACTGTATGATTGATCTCTGCCAGTTCCTTAATTTCATAAGTTAGCTGCAAATAGCTGTAAAACTGGTTTAAATCGGTGGAATAGGCTAAAAGCGTGTGATTGGAAAATCTCTTTTCGTATTGTAGATATTGAAGAAAACTATCACGACCGGCATCCATACACGAACAATACTATTGTGACTATTAAACGTTGACAAACAGAAAAAGTTTTAATACGGCATCAAAATTATTCGAAATTTATTGCTTTACTAGGCGTTGATTAAACATCCATCCGTTTTTATTGATTTTAACAATATAAATGCCATTGGGCTGGTGATTTAAATCTACATGTAACAAATTATCTGCTGTTTTTTTCTCAAAAACCAATTCTCCCAATAAATTATAGATCCCGATGTTGGCAACCCCTTTATTATCAATTCCTGTAAAGGCTATAACATAATTGCCATTCCCCGGATTGGGATAGACATTGAATGATATATCTACGCTCTTTTCAGCAACCGAAAGCGGCTGCACAAACTGATTCAACGTTGTATTTGTTACAACTGGCGGGTTATAATCAAAAAAGATATAGGCGGTATTTTTTATTTGCGTTCCTAAAGGCAAGCCTGGTTTTGGCTTAACACGGTATTGCACAAATCCTGTTGAGCCTTCCATATCGGCAGTACTATCAGGAAGCATAATGTGGGGAAAACGAAAAGTAAGTATTTTTCCGCTCAGCGAAACCGTATTGTAATGACTGTAATTCATGATCTGAAATGTTGCCAGATCAAGGTTATCGCTTAAGGTATCCAACAACCGGATATTCATTGCCGGCGCAGTTCCGGTATTTTGAAAATGTACGGTATAAGTCAGCCAACCCTGGTATCCCGGACTTAAATCTTCCGGATCTACTTCTTTTTGATTTGGATCAAACGAGTTGACCACGTTGTAGCAGAAATTAAATGTATTGTTACTTGAATCATTATCGCCGGCTACGGGCGTAACTACTACAGATACACAGATCCGGTCTCCTGCAACTGCATTAGTATCTGTATTGAATACCAAGCCAAAATCCTGTAAATTATTTATCGTTCCAAAATCAGCGATTGAATATGTAAAAACGTTACCAGCAACCGAAGGAACAAGTGCTCCAGCCTGCACACCGGTAAATGTAGCAGGGCCGCTGAGAGTTACCTGTACCTGCCCGCTAACGCCTGCCGAACAATTAAAATTATACCAATGGCTCATATCGCCGGCGTTAATAGTAACAGAATGATGGACTCCGGGAAACACAGCTCCATGTGTCACAACAGATCGTACCCCGATATCGAATCCCAATTTGCAATCAAGATCAAAATTAACATTTGAAGCCAGCGGAGCCGCAACGGTAAGCACAACTGTTGAATCAATACCCGGATACAGACAATGTGCAGTCAAAGGAATGGAGGTGGTATCCACCATCGCGTTATATGTTCCCGGCGCAACGTTAATATCATAAAGCCCATTTGGAAAAGAGTAGCTGCGCCCCATTACGGTTCCGGCTGTGTTAACCAATTTAAGGGGAATGTTGACCAGTTCCAGATCACCGGCATCTTTTAAACAATTGCCGGTGCTATCTTTAAAAACATAGCCTGTCACCCCGTTTGAGCCATTACACCCATGAGGATTATTAACAGTATCGTTTTCAATACATAAAGGGAATGCCAGCGTGCCAGCATCCATTGCCGCGGTATAATTTGGCAAACATGTAAAAGGATTATCTTTAATAAGAAGCGTGTACGGAAAAAAAATGGTATTCGGAATGATCGGAAAGCAGGAAATATGATTACTATCGCAATGAAAGCCCAAAAGGGGTGGTAAAGCCGGAAGACCGGTAAGCTGATTGTTTGTACAGTATAGCTCGTTAAGCGAAGCAGGCAATGGAGGCAAGCTGGCTAACTGATTATGGTCACATCCTAAATTTGTAAGTGCAGAAGGCAGGGCCGGCAAGGTAGTCAGCTGGTTATGTGAACAACCAAGAGACCAAACAGTGTTTGATAAGACCGGGATACTGGTCAACTGATTATAATCGCAATATAACTCCTGCAAACTGGTAAAATTTTCAACACCGGTAAGATCACTGATAGAATCATTTTCTGCATTTATATAAATGATGGTATGGGCACAGGCCAGGCTCATTTGGTTTCCTGTCATACATGTGCTGTGAGTTTGAAGATACGTTACAAAATGAGGATCCGGAATGGTAAATGTTTGCGACCTGGCAATGAAAGTAAGAAGAGTAAATATTCCGGCAATATAATTTTTTATTTTCATGAAGGAGTTCGTTAAGCTAACGAATATAGTCAATAAAAAGCAGGGTACTGATTAGAGGAATAATAAAAAAGGAAAAATTCACATATGCCCGTCTTACAGATTGTGCATGTGTAAATTTTTCCTTTTCAGAAAAAATATTAAAAATACGAGTACTACTCTTCGGTACCGCGTTGTAATTTTTCTTTGTAAATGGCTTTGATCTTTCTTTCGCGGAACACAACAGATGGTTTCGTGAATTTTTGACGTTCACGTAATTCTTTTACAACACCCGTTTTTTCAAATTTCTTTTTGAATTTTTTCAGTGCTTTTTCGATTGCTTCGCCTTCTTTAACTTGAACTATTAACATTATTTTGTGTTTTAAATTTTACTTAATGGGTTGCAAATATAATTAAAAATTCTAAATCCGAAATTCTAAATTAGAAAAAATCGAAAATTATTTCATAATTTCCCTGGCAATGACAATTTTCTGAATCTCAGAAGTTCCTTCCCCGATAGTACATAATTTACTGTCGCGATAGTATTTTTCCGCCGGAAAATCTTTTGTATAGCCGTATCCGCCAAAAATCTGCACCGCTTCTGTAGAAACCCTTACCGATACTTCAGATGCATAATATTTGGCAAATGCACCTTCTTTGGTCATTTTTAGTCCTTTATTTTTTCTGTCAGCCGCCATAAAGGTCAGCAATTCTGCTGCTTCAATTTCGGTTGCCATATCGGCCAGTTTGAAGGAAATTGCCTGGAACTGGGAGATCGGTTTACCAAATTGCTCGCGTTCTTTTGAATATTTCAAGGCTGCATCAAATGCGCCTTTGGCAATACCTAACGACAAGGCTGCGATAGAAATCCTTCCGCCGTCCAACACTTTCATTGCCTGAACAAAACCTTGTCCTTCCTCGCCCAGCATCTGATCTTTGTGAACGCGGCAATTATCAAAGAATAGCTCCGCGGTTTCAGATGCACGCATCCCTAATTTATCGGCTTTTTTGCCGGATGTAAAGCCGGGAGTCCCTTTTTCGATGATAAAAGCTGACATTCCTTTAGAATCGCCCTTTTCGCCTGAACGAACAATTACCACCGCTACATTTCCGCTGATAGCGTGTGTGATAAAGTTTTTCGAGCCATTGATCACATAATAATCTCCGTCTTTTTTAGCGGTAGTGCTCATTCCTCCGGAATCAGACCCTGTTCCGCTTTCTGTAAGCCCCCATGCACCGATCCATTCGGCTGTAGCCAGTTTTGGCAAATATTTTTTCTTTTGTTCTTCGTTACCAAATGCAAGGATATGGCCAGTACATAAGGAGTTATGGGCTGCCATGGATAACCCGATGGAACCACAGATTTTAGCAAGTTCGGAGATTGCGGTTACGTATTCGGTGTATGAAAAACCAGACCCGCCGTATTCCTGTGGCACCAACACGCCCATTAATCCAAGTTCCCCCAGTTTTTTAAATACTTCTACCGGAAATTCCTGTGATTCATCCCACACCATCAATTTCGGACGTATATGATCATCACCAAATTTTTTTATCATGTCAGCAATCATTTGCTGATTTTCGTTTATGCTAAAATCCATGTTTCATTTTATTTAGAGAGCGACAAAAATAGAAATTTTATTGAAACCGGAAGCGTTCTGATCGGGTAATAAATATCAGATTGTTATTAAGAAATGTTAAAAACGATCATTAAAACTTGTTTGAAGTGATCCGTGTTTCGTTTTAGTAATTCACCAAACTGATGATATTTTCAGAATAGTTTTTCAGTTTTTCTTTCCCGTTTAAAAAATCAAGTGTTACCAAAAATGCAAATCCGGCAACATTTCCTTCCTGCATCTGAATAAGTTTTGCAGCAGCTTCGGCCGTTCCGCCGGTTGCCAGCAAATCATCGTGGATCAGCACATTCCAGCCTTTTTTAATTTCATCTACCTGCATTTCTACTTTTGCGCTTCCATACTCAAGATCATATTCGTGTGCAATTTTTTTGTAGGGCAACTTTCCTGCTTTGCGAACCAAAACAAACGGGAGGTTTAACTTATTCGCCAAAGCAAAACCGAATAAAAATCCACGGCTTTCAATGCCAACGATCGCGTCTAATTTTGCGCTTTTTAGCGCATCTGCGAAAGCGTTTACAATTTCGGTACACAGTGCAGGGTCATGCAAAATGGGTGTAATGTCCTTGAATAAAATTCCTTCTTTTGGAAAATCGGCGACATCGCGGATGGTATCTTTTATTTTTTGTTGAAGCATCGTTTGTTTGTTTTATTCTAAAATCAAATACGGTGCAATTTTACGGAGTGTTTCGTCATCTACCAAATCTGTTTTCTTTATATCATCAATAGTTTTGAACTTCCCGTGCGCTTTTCGGTAATTTACAATGGCATTGGCCATGTTCCAGTTGAGATATGGATTTTTTAATTGTGCCGCTTCGCAGTCATTGATGTTGATCTTTTTGATGGATGCTGCGTCCACACTCACAAATTTTTCGATCATCGCATATTTTTCGGGGTCAAATTTCCAGACTTCCAGCAATTGTTCTTTTGCATAAAAACCACCGAGCGAATTCCTGTATTTGATAATGGTTTTTGCAAAAAAAGCACCGATGCCTTTCAAGGTTGTAAGCTGCGCTGAATCGGCCGCATTTAATTCGATGATCACCACCGGCGCGGCAGATTTTAGCACCACTACTTTCGAATCAACAAATGCTGCTGCCGGTTTGTTCTCCTGTGGAATTTGAATGTACGGCTCCAGCGAATTGTACAATTCTTCTTTAATGCAATACATTTTTTTCACGTCTTCCTTTTTGCGGAAACTACCACCTTTGGATTCATAATTTTTAATGGTTTTGATTTGCTTGTCAGATAATCCCAAACGTTTCCAATCATTGTCCGGCAGATTATTGGGATTGAAATTAAATCGCTCGGCTTTTTGTGTTACAGTATTTGCAGCACTTTCGTGAGATGCATATTTTTTCAGGGATGAATTTTGAGTAAATTCCGGTTCTTCTTTTTGCGAGGTATTCAGTGAATCCATTTGCTTTTCAAATTTTGAAAAATCAACAGTGGGCGCTTTCAAAAATTTATCGGAAACGTTGAGGTAAACAATCAGTAAAATAATAATGGTTAACAATACAAACACGCCGTTTCGTTCTCGTTTATTGAATGTCAGGTAATCACGAATAATTTGTTTCATGCTTTTTTCTTTTGTTTTTTTAATGATTAATAAAGATTTATCGCACATAAATGATCGCGAAATATAACGGAGCAAATCCGTTACATCCCGCAATTTTTATTGCTTGTAATTAAAAAAGAAAATCAGTCAGAAAAGGAAACGCGTTAATTGACGTGTTTCCTTTGTGTAAGGAAGTATACAGGGATACCAAGGAGTACAATGAGTAATCCAAATCCTGTATTTTTTGTATCGTAAACTAACAAATCAATGCAAATAGCAGTGGTAATGATAATGTATAAAACGGGAACCAGCGGATATCCGAATGCCTTGTAAGGACGCTCTGTATCCGGCTCTTTTTTACGCAGGATAAAAATCCCGCCTATGGTTAAAATGTAAAAGATCAGTGATGCAAAAGTGGCGTAGGTAAGCAAATCGCCATACTTGCCCGACAAGCATAATACACAGGCCCAGGCACATTGCAGCCACAACGCTATAGCGGGAACTTGTTTTGTATTCAGTGTTTGCGCTTCTTTAAAAAATAATCCGTCTTTTGCCATTGCAAAAAACAAGCGTGCCCCGGAAAGGATCAGCCCGTTGTTACAGCCAAATGTGGAAACCATGATCAATACTGCCATGATATACGCAGCAGGATCGCCGAAGATCATGGATGCTGCGGCGGCTCCTACCCGGTCGTTGCTCGGGAACATAATCCCCTGCCCCATTACGGTTGCCGCATTCGGATCACCTTTCATAGGTAGTAAAGCAAGGTAAGCCACATTTGCTAAAATGTAAATGATGGTTACGATCAACGTTCCTAAAAATAAACTACGCGGAATGTTTTTTTTGGGGTCTTTAATTTCTGCGGCAATAAAAGTAACATTGTTCCAGGCATCGCTGGAAAACAATGAATTGATGATGGTAGCACCCATCGCGCCAAGCAAAGCTGATCCTGCTAAAGGAACTATATTTATGGTGCCATCGGGCATTATCGTGGTTTTGTTCGCATCCCACATGTGCCTGAAATTTTCAACGATCACATCGCCACGGGAGAAGCCAATTGCCAATCCCAAAATGATTAATGCGAACAAGGCGAATAATTTTGCAGATGTAAAAATGAGCTGGATTTTTTTTCCATTTTGTACACCACGACTGTTGATGAACGTAAGAAAAACAATGCTGCCCATTCCCACTAATTGCGCACAGGTAATTTTAAACGTATCCCCGACGGATAAAATGGTACGATTTAATTCAGGAAAAAAGACAGAAGTGTATTTTGCAAAAGCAACAGCAACGGCAGCGATCACGCCGGTTTGAATGACTGTAAAAACGGTCCAGCCATATAAAAAGGAAATCATTCTACCGTATGCGCGCTGGATGTAAACGTATTGTCCGCCCGCATTTGGCATCATGCCAGCAAGCTCGCCGTAGCTTAATGCTGCAAATACAGTGATTAATCCCGTGAGTAGCCAAAGCACTAATAGCCAACCGGCAGAACCCACATCGCGCGCCATTTGCGAGGTGACAATAAAGATACCGGAACCGATCATGGAACCCGCAACAATACTGGTTGCGTCAATGAGCCCGAGTGAACGTTTTAATTCTACATGATCCTGTTCCTGCATACTTGCTTTTTACAATGCTGATTAAGCTACTTTTGGTTTTCTATTCATGCTTACAGCAAAGATCAGAAGGTGTAAAACGCCAAGCACCAGGAAGAACCATGGCATGGCAGGCTGAGATTTTGTAGTATCGGCCAGGTAATCCCTGTTTTTAAAATAATAATCCAACCCGCTTAAAATGATCAGGAACAAGCCGCACAGTATCCCTGCAATGGAAGCAGAGCGTTGTCCGCGGAAACGATGATGCTGCTCTTCTCCTTTTGATAAGATACTGTTACGCAATCCGAAGATCATGTATACATCCAATCCCACCAGCATCCATGTTAATGCCGATTGCTGTGTAAAACGATCAAGTGAAATGATCATACCCGCACACACTAAAATCCCAAGGATTGGCACCAATGGCACCAATGGCGCTCTGAATGGGCGCTCTGCTTTCGGATCGGTTTTGCGCAGGATCCAGATCCCCACACATACCAATACAAAGGCTAATAATGTTCCGATGGATGTTAAATCGCCGGCAATGCTGCCCGGGATAAATCCGCCGAAAATACCTACAAATGCCAGTAACATTAAATTGGATTTATAAGGTGTGCGAAATTTCGGGTGAAGGTGTGAAAATACTTTTGGCAATAACCCATCGTTGGACATGGAGAAAAACACGCGGCTTTGTCCCATTAACATTACTAATATCACTGAAGAAAAACCGGCAAGAATGGCCACTGTAACTGCTGTTGCCAGCCAGCTGTATCCATGCATATATGTTGCAATGGCGTAAGCAACAGATGCTTCTTTCCCTTTTGCAGGATCGGCAAAATCCTGCCAGTTGGCAACACCGGTAAGTACGTATGAAAATAAAATATATAACGCAGTACACACTACTAATGAGCCTAAGATACCAATCGGCATATCGCGCTTTGGATTTTTTGCTTCCTGCGCTGCAGTAGAAACAGCATCAAAACCAATGAATGCAAAAAACACAATGGCCGCACCACCCAGTACACCACCCCAACCCCAGGTAAAAAATCCGGCATGTCCGGCAGTCCCTTCAGGGATCATATAAGGGGTGTGGTTTTCAGGTTTGATGAATTGCCATCCGATAACAATAAAGATCAACACGATGGAAACTTTCAGGAATACGATAATGCCATTTACGAGCGCCGACTCCTGCGTTCCTTTAATAAGCAACAATGTAAGCAGCAACAAAATCAACAATGCCGGAGCATTCACAATTCCATGAATTCCCGAAACGCTGGATTCGAAAGGTGAATGGCACCACTGATAGGGAATGGCGCCGCCTAATAATTTATTTAAATATTCACTCCAGGCGATGGAAACGGTAGCTGCACCTAATGCATACTCCAATATCAGCGCCCAGCCAATGATCCAGGCAATTAATTCGCCCATGGTTGCATACGCGTATGTGTAAGCGCTACCGGCAATGGGAATCATGGAAGCAAATTCTGCATAACACAATCCTGCAAAAGCACAACCGACAGCTGCGATCACAAATGAAAGCGTAACGGCAGGGCCTGCGGCTTCAGCGGAAGCAGCTGCTGTACGAACAAAAAGCCCGGCACCGATAATGGCACCGATCCCCAATGCGATCAATGACCACATTCCTAATGTACGTTTCAATCCTGATTCCTGGTCCGCTGCAGTTGCAAGGATGCTTTCCAATGATTTTTTTCTAAATGTTGCCATAGTGTTTTTCTTGATGAATGAGTTCCAAATATATACAAGTTTTGTTGATAATACCAAAAATTTAGATATTGGATATTAGATGTTGGACTATCAGACTGTGTGTGAAAAAGATGTTGGTTGTTGGATTGCCAGACTATGCGTAAAAGGAAATAAAGATGTTGGAAATTAGATATTGGAATGCCGGACTGTGTGCAAAGGAAAAATCGGTGTTTAAAACCTAATATATTCTATCTTTGAAAAAAGAAAATTATCACTCCCGGCACAAAAATGAGAAGCGGTTTTTATACATTTATTTTTTTTATTTTCTTTTTGCATTCCGCTTTTATTTCGGAAGCGCAAAATCAGCATACGATCGATTCGTTACAAACTGTATTTAAAACAACAACGGAAGACACCACCAAAGTTTCTGCATTGTATGGGATCTCTTACGAATACCAGGGATTTAATTCCGATAAAGCATTTGATTTTGCCAACCAATCGCTTCAGCTTGCGCAATCCATTAATTTTAAAAGAGGACAGGGAAATGCGCACAACATGCTGGGTGATCTTTACTGGTATAAAGGGGATTATGCTTCTGCTTCGGATCATTATTTTAAAGCACTAAACATTTTTGAGGCACTGGGGAACCGGTCTGCAATTGCAAACTGTTACCGCAACATTGGCTGGGTTTATTATACGCAAAATAATTACCCGGTTACGTTGGAGTATTATAACAAATCCCTGGCGATCAATACCGAACTGAAGAATACGTTGCCAATGGCTCAAAATTATAACGACCTGGGAATTGTGTACACACACATGGAAAATTATCCAAAAGCGATCGAATACATTCAACATTCAATTGCAGTGGAAGAAGATGCAAAAAATATTGAGGGGCTCATCGCTAACTATGGAAACCTGGGTGTGATCTACGACCGGCAGGGAAAAATTGACCAGGCTATTGAAGCGATCGAAAAAGCTGCAAAAAATGCAGAAATACTGGGCAATAAGCAGCACCTGGCCATTACCTATTCCAACCTGGGCTCGTTTTATACAAAAAAAGAAATGTATGATCTTGCGATAGCCAAACTTTACAAAGCATTGGCATTTGGAAAAGAAATAAAATTCAAGGATGCGATAAAAGATATTTATCAGAACCTGGCCATTGCCTATGCAAAGAAAAAAGATTTTCAAAACGCATATCTCTACAATGATTCTGCTTCCTCGATGAAAGATTCTGTTTTCAATGAAAACAACAGCAGGCAGGTAAATGAAATGTCAGCGAAATATGAATCCGAAAAAAAAGAATTGATGATCAGTTCGCTTGAAAAAGACAAAGAGCGCGAGCAAAGCTTCAAAATTTACTTAAGTATTATTTGTGTGCTGATTGCTGTATTTGCTATTGCGATCGGCATATTTGCATTTGTACTTTACAAAGGAAATATTCAGAAGAAAAAAGCAAATGAAGCATTGTCGCATGCTTACAAAGAAATTGAAGTAAAAAACAAAGACATTACTGATAGCATTAATTACTCTAAACGTATCCAGGATGCCAGCCTGCCACCGAAAGAATTGCTATACAATTTATTTTCGGATGCATTTGTACTGTTCAAACCGAAAGACATTGTAAGCGGTGATTTTTACTGGTATGCCGAAAAAGATGGGAAACGATTGATCGCAGCCTGTGATTGCACCGGGCATGGCGTTCCCGGCGCACTGATGAGCATGATCGGCACCAACATTTTAAATCAGCTGGTGAATGAAAAAGGAATTACATCTGCGGATGAAATTTTAAACCGCCTGCACCTTGAAGTAAGAAAAGCGCTGAAACAGGATGAGCATCAAAAAAATGCAGACGGCATGGACATCGCACTCGTTGTATTTAACAGTGAAACGGAAATTGAATTTGCAGGAGCACAACGCCCTTTATGGTGTATAAAAAATAATGTTGTTGAAGAAATAAAACCGGATAAATTTTCGATCGGTGGCTTGCAAACCGAAGAAAGCAGGATTTTCAAAAAAACAAAAATAATGCTCTCAAAAGGTGATTCGCTTTATTTGTTTTCCGATGGATATGTGGATCAGTTTGGCGGCGAACATGGAAAAAAATTCATGACCAAAAATTTCAAAAATTTATTATTGGATATTCATCGCGAGTCAATGTCGAAGCAGGAATTAATGGTGGATCAAACCATAGAACGCTGGAAAAGTAACCGCGAACAGGTGGATGATATTTTAGTGATCGGGATAAAAATATAACTCTTTACTTTTTGAAGGCAAAAAGTAACAAAAACCTTTTCTGGCCTGAAAGGTAATTTTTCCTTCCGCTGACGCTCCAGGAAAACCGTGGCTAATTTCGCGGATGCGGTTGGTCGCTTCGAAATTTTAATTTTTCTGCCGCTCATTCCCACTATTACTGCACAGGCCGAAATTGTCTGCAAAATGAGTATTCTATTATTTTTTAATGGTTGCAGAAGAATGTTGTTGAAAAGCTTGATCACGATTTCACTTCTTAAAAATAATCACTACAACAATTACTGAATCGTACACGTAATTGTAGCGCCTGTACTGTTGGCAGTACATTCGTCCTTTGCTTTTTTCTTGGTACCGTGGATCGTTGATTCCGACCACACATAACCTGTTGAATCGGTACATTTACAATCATATCCTTTTGAGCAGGAATAAAATGAGGATGTAATAAGCGAAGCGGCAAAAATAAAGATCAATTTTTTCATGTCGGTGTTTATTTAGTATCCGTTTTTTTTAATTGTTCATCCAGCACTTTTAATCCTTCAGTGATCGTTTTTGGATTATATCCCAATTCCTTTTTTGCTTTATCAATGATAAATCCGGTATACGGCGGGCGTTTTGCAGGCTGATTCAACGTGGTTGATTTAGAGGGCGTAACCAATGATTTGTCCAGCTTCCAGAAGTCTGCAATCTTATACACCAGTTCCAGGATACTTACCGTTTCCGGCCCGGATAAGTTATAAATTCCGGTTGCGCCTTTATCTGCGATCAGGATACAGCCATCCGCTAAATCTTCAGCCAGCGTTGGCGACCGGAACTGATCATCCACCACATTTATATTTTGTCCTTTTGTTAATGCATCCTTTGCCCAAAGCACAATGTTGGAGCGGCTCATATTATCAACAATTCCGTATACAATGATCGTTCTTGCAATTGCCCATTTGATAGTACTTTTCTCCAGTATTTTTTCCGATTCGTATTTTGAAAGCGCATAATAGCTTTGCGGATTCGGAACATCGGTTTCTACATATTGCGATCCTTTTAACCCATCGAAAATAAAATCCGTGCTTAAATGAATTAACAATGTTGGATTCTGCCCAATCGCATCCACAAGGTTTTGCACAGCAGTTACATTTAGCGCCCAACACTCATCACGTTTCGTCTCGCAAGCATCTACATTGGTCATAGCCGCTGTATTGATGATCACATCCGGTACGTATTTTTTATAGACTGTTTCTACTTCTTCTTTTTTTGTAATGTCCAGGGATTCGTAAATATAGCCTTCCCTGTTCATCAAACGGTTAGCACCTACCGACGTGGCAATTACGTGCACATCTGTTCTTTTCAATAAGGCATACACTAATTTCTGTCCCAGCAATCCGTTGCTGCCTGTGATTAATATTTTTTTCATGTGAAGTATAAAATACTTTTAAACAAATAATTCTTTCAATTTATTGATCTGTTCGGAGGTACCCAGTACAAATAATTTTGCATCCGGAATAATTTTTGTATCCGCACTCGGGTTGATAATAAACTCACCCTGGGCGGTTTTAAAGCCAATAATATTAGCGCCTGAACGATTTCGGATCTCGAGCTCACGAATACTTTTATTTTGAAATTCCTGCGTCAGGTTCTCAAATGTAATTTCCTCCAAACGGATATTATCGCCACCCTGCCCGGTAATAAAATCAACAAATTCCATTACATCGGGCTTCATCACCAGCGATGCCATGTGAGCGCCACCGATCTTATCCGGCATGATCACATTATCAGCACCGGCCAGTTTTATTTTTTTATCGGAATTATCTTCGGAGGCGCGACTGATGATGGTTAATTTCGGATTCAGCGTACGTGCAGAAAGTACAATAAACAAATTGTCGGCATCGATCGGCAGCGTAGTAATAAGCGCTTTTGCTTTCCTTATCCCGGCTCTTTCCAGCACTTCATCCTGCGTTGCATCACCTTCCATCAGCAAGTCCGAATATTTATGTGTGATAGCAGCAATGATCTCTTTTTTTTGTTCGATCACCACAAAACGCTTATCGTGTTTTTTCAACACATGCGCCGCCTGTTTACCATTCCGGCCAAAACCACAAATGATCACGTGATCTTCTAATTTTTCAATTGCTGCGTTCAACTTTAGATTTTTAAAATACTGATTAAACTCGCCGTCAATTACATATTTCGAAATAGATGTAACGGCATAAGCAAATGTACCAAAACTTGTGATAATTAAAAAGGCAGTGAATATTTTACCAGGGTCGCTCAGCGGCTTTACTTCTTCAAAACCAACCGTTGCAACGGTAATAATGGTCATGTAAAACGCATCGATAAAATTGTAGCCTTCAATAAGAATATAACCACCGATGCCGATGCAAACGATCAGCAGCAGAAACCCAATGGAAAGATAAATTTTAGAAAAATGCCGGAAGCCAAACAAAGTGTTTACGGATTACACGATTAAACGAATTGCTTTTTACAGGTCCCAAACGCTTCTGCGCTTGCTTTTGAAAGGTTTGAAAAACTCCTTGTTCTCCAGGATGAACGCCATGATAAAATACATGATGATCGGGGAACCAACCGTAAAAAAAGACAGGTAAATAAAATACATCCTGATCTTGGTTGTATTGATCCCTAATTTTTTTCCCCACCAGTCGCACACACCAAATGCGCGGGCTTCAAACCAATTTTGAATATGTTTTATCATGAGTAGCCGAATTATTTTTTCCAGTACTAAGTTATGAATTTTTAAGTAAATAATTGCCAATCGTGCAGCTTAAACATTTTTTCGGGTTACAGTATTCGGTTTTCAGCTGCAGCAATGCCTGTGTACAGGAGGCATTTTCTACCGGCATCTTTAATTTTTTCCATTGCCGGATCACGGCATTTTTCTCTCCATCCACAAACTCCAACAGCTGTATGGCACGCACCACGTACTTTTCATCCGATTTTTGTTTGCCGTACACAAATAAAAACGGAACAACGGTATTCACGATGATCGTTTTGATGGCTTCATCGCCCAGATTTTTAGTTTTCCTTGCCGATGTTTTATCAAATACATAATGTGTATTCCAGTAATCGGAAACAGAAACATCAAACATTTTTTTTAATTCTTCCGGCACCGCAGTTTCAATCACTTTGGAAAAAAGATGTGACGAATGAAAGATCAAACTGGCGAATTGTGCAATGCGGATGCTTGGAAAATTAACCGGACGCAAGCGTAAGAATTTCCATAAATGCGTATCAATCGGATGAAGTTTGAATTTTTGACGTAAAAAAACATATTCATTCTGCAGTGTCAATGCATATTTATCTTCAAAATGTTTGTCCAGCATTCCCGCTTGTCCAAACAGCATCGCTTCTATCTGCAGCAAGCTACTTTTATGCTTTGCCAATACAAGCGCAGGCAGCGACTTTGCAAGCAACTCAAATGGTTCGGCATTGGTTTTAAAACCAAAATTCCGTCCCAAAAACTGGTAAAATGTTTCTTCCCAGTTATTATTGTTCAGCGCCAAACTATCGGTAATCTCTTTTGATTTCCGCTCCAAACGCTCCAATACCAGCTTATCCATCATGCTGTTGATGATGATCGAAGGAACACCTGTGATCTGTTTCTCGCAGGGGATCCAATCATTATTTAATTTAAAATCCAGGTAATTTTTATGCAGCGAATTGCTGATCCTGTCTTTGATTTCGATGGTGGGAATTTGTTCACCTGAGTTGCGGTAAAGGATCTCATCTGCATGAAATACTACATGCAAAATAATATTATCGTAGGCTTTATCTTTTTGATGCTGGTGTTTTTTCCAGTCGCTTGCGTTGATATGCACCTCCACATTGCCTGCCCAGAGGGTATTTCCAACCCGTACTTTTGCGTTAAAAAAATCGGGGCCGGCATCAAAATTATGCACCCCTGCCTTTACTATTTCTACCCGTTCATTTTCGGTGCTTACTAATTCCAACTGATCAAACAATTTGAATTTCCAAATGTGATGCAAAAATTCTTCCGTCATATAGCGCGCAAAGTAGTGATTGCAACATTACGCGGGCGGAACAAAATTTGCAGGAATTTAGATTTCGGATTTTGCTGTGTGGCTCCTGCGGCGCATTCTTTTGCCACCAAGACGCAAAGGTCCGAAGAAAAAAATTGTTTTGAGAAATACTTGTTTGGTCACACGGATCAATATTCCTGTGAATTCAAGCCGATAGTTAGCGAGGTTAAACTTTCCAATTTTAACTTATTTCTTTACCGCAAGCTGGAATATTTTTTTGATCACATTTGTTTGGTTCATATATTCAGATGATCCGCCTGAGCTACTGCCACCTCCGCCGCCACCGCC
>OLLL01000033.1_pt1 | contig 26936 bp, 21 predicted proteins | sample 1604541 | NCBI WGS metagenome assembly OLLL01 (sample SAMEA104055722, study PRJEB20765) | soil metagenome | isolation source: soil
CCCGCCAATAAATTCACGGCGATTTTCTCCAGCATTCCCCATACCGGAAAATTAAATGCGTTAATATGGATTGCCACGCCTTCTTTCGGAACACAAATGTGATGTCCGATGAATGTGCCATTTTTGCTCAGTTTTGCGGCATCGCCGTCCAGGCAAAATGTTTCATCCGGGAACTGTCTGCGTAAGCTCGCATACGCAAATAAATTTCCGATGCCGCCTTCAATATCCACCCAGCTATCAGCGCGTGTAGCGCCCGTTGCCCAGCTTACTTTATAAAATGTTTCTTTTTTATCCTGCAGGTGCATCGCCAACGCTTTCAACATCCGGCCACGTTCCTGGAAAGTCATTTTTCGTAAAGCCGGCCCGCCTACCTTGCGTGCATACTTCATCATTTCTGAAAAATCCAGCCCTTTGCTGCTGGCAGTTGTAATTTCTTCTCCTGTAATGGCATTGTACAAAGCTTGTCCGTCACCTTCGCCGGCAACCCATTTGCCGGAAGCATAATTTTGTAATTTCATTCTGTTGTTATTTTATTAAATTTTAAAACGTGTTTTATCAATACCCTTCGACAAGCTTAGAATGAGTGAAGATGTAGCATCATCATCAAATTTTCAAATCGATAATTTTTTTAATTTCTTCGACAGGAATTCAGGATGCAAATATGCAAACAAAGCAGTTAAACTCATCTGCATATTAGCAATTAACAAGCGCTTTCACCGGATTTGCATACATGCTGATGAACATGTTGAAAAGCGTTTGTTCATCGCCTTTCAGTTTGCTGATCTTATCCAGGATGTATTTTTTGAAATTATTTTTCTCTTCTGTTGTGTATTTATCGGCGTATTCGGATGAATCACTGGCTATATCGCTGGCAATATAATTTACCGGCCATAGTTTATAATTGTTATACAATTGTTCGTCGATAATGTTTACTAATTGCTTGATTTTTTCATTTTCGTTCTGGATCTTTTCCAAATCTGCCAATTCATGAATGATTGGTTTCCCCACCTGCATGTGAATGCGTCCTTTCGGTTGTGTGATCCCGGTAATAATACTGTTCAGGTCTTCGCCCGGTGCTTTTATATATTTTGAATGGAGTGATGACAAATATGATTCCTGTACCTTCAGATCGTCACAAGGCTCATATTCATAAGAAATGCTCAGCGGAACGATCTGTAATTGTTTCATACTTTCGGTAAAACCGTTTTTTCCACTCATGTTGAGCATTTTAATGAGCCCGGTTTGTGTAAGGTCGTTCCCGTCCTTGGTGCGCCCGTTGCGTTGTGCGATCCATACAGATACATTTTTATCGGCAATCGTGTGACGGATGTAAGCCGATAATTTTTGAGAAATTTCGTATAATTCTCTGCTGTTGCCTTCCCGCAATACGGTAAACATCCGGTTCAACCGCCCGAAATCTGTAATAAAACCGCCCTGCATCAGGTTATTCCCGAAAGTAATCTCGCTGGTTTTAAAGCCGTGCTCTACCAGTAAAATCTGCAGGATAGCGGAGTCCAGTAGAATATCGCGGTGATTGGCAATGTATAAATAAGCCTTGTTGGGGTCAAGATTTTCGAAACCGCTACAGGTAAGCCCTGTGGAGGAACGTGCTACAATTACACGAATAGCCTGGTGCATGAACTCCAGTTGAAAAGCCATATTGTTGTTCACTTTCGCCGCTTTTGCAAAGGCTTCCTCCTGGGTCATTTCGGGCCACAGGTAGTTTACCAATTGCATAAATAAGGGGTCATTCTTTAGTTTTTGCATAGCATCGTGCGCCTCGTGGTCGTAGTAGGGCCTGATGTCATCAAAATTATAAATCTCGCTCATGAATCTCTTTTCCATTTTTTTGAATGAACTAAAAATACTAATTTTTGTTTAATAGGAGTACAATTCATTTAAAAATTCGGGCGGCAAAAACTACTATTATTCTTATCTTTGCACAACTTTATACGATGATGAAATTTATTAAACGGTTACTGCGCTGGTTTTTCTACACCTTTTTTGTTGTAACAGATGTTGTATTTCTTTTTCTGCTATGGTTTATCATTACAGTTACCATTGCTCCTCCAAAGATCGATCCTGCAGAAGCCGCTGTGGTAAGGGCCGATCGTCACAACCCCGCTCCCGATTTTTACACGCTGAAAAACAGCTGGATCAAAAAAAGTGAAACCGGCTTGTGGGAAATGTACATTGAAGGTGATGGTTTTGAGCGTGGTGTAGTGGAAGGCAAGCTGAACAAAGAGCTTGCTGAAAAGCAGGAAATTGCTTTTGTGAGCCAGATCCGGAAATTGATACCATCGGAGGCGATGCTGAATTACCTGAAATTTTTTATCGGATTTTTTAACCGCCACATCGATCAGTATATTCCCGAAGAATATAAAGAAGAGATTTACGGCGAGTCGCTTTCAGCTTCCGATCAGTTTGATTTTATTGCCCCGAAATATTACCGGATGCTGAATTACCATGCGGCGCACGACATTGGCCATGCCTTGCAGGACAAGAACATGACCGTAGGATGTACCGCTTTTGGTGCCTGGGCCGATAAAACAGATGATCACACGCTGATCATCGGGCGGAATTTTGATTTTTATGTAGGCGATGCATTTGCAGAAGACAAGCTGATCAATTTTGTAAAGCCGAAGGATGGTTATAAATTTATGATGGTATCCTGGGCGGGTATGATCGGTGCGGTTTCGGGAATGAATGAAAAGGGGTTAACGGTAACGATCAACGCATCCAAATCTGAAATCCCTACTTCAGCGGCAACGCCAATCTCGCTCGTGGCGAGGGAAATACTGCAATATGCAAAAAATATTGACGAAGCTTTAGTGATCGCTAAAAAGCGAAAAACATTTGTGTCTGAATCCTTGCTTATTGGATCAGCATTGGATAACCGAACGGCAACCATTGAAAAAACGCCTTCGAAAACAGAGCTGTTTGAATCACCGAACACTGATTATATTATTTGCGCCAATCACTACCAGGGAAAATCGTTTGCAAATGATCCTGTGAACCTTTCCAACATCGCAAAAAGTTCTTCCAATTATCGCTTTCAGCATTTAACGCAGCTCATTAATCAAACACAGGAGATCACGGTGGCGGATGCAGCGGCAATTTTGAGAAATCAAAAAGGGATGAACAATACTAATATCGGGATGGGAAATGAAAAAGCGTTAAACCAGCTGATCGCGCATCATTCCGTGATTTTTAAACCTGCAAAATTACAAGTATGGGTTTCCACCAATCCTTTTCAATTGGGTGAATATGTGTGTTACGACCTGAATAAAATTTTTGCGGAAGCGCCGGCATTGAATAAAAAAGTAGAGCTGTATGAAAAACAATTGGACATACCGGCCGATCCGTTTTTGTACTCGCAGGATTTTAAAAAATTCAATGCATGGAAACACATGCGGGAAGCATTTCAATATGCGCACAAGTATAAATTAAAATATGAGCTGAGTGAAAAAGCGATCAATGATTTCATTGCTTGTAATCCCAATTATTTTGAAACATGGTTTTTGCTGGGTAATTATTATTTTGACCAGGGAAATTATGGTGATGCAAGGAACGTTTATGAAGTTTCTTTGAGCAAGGAGGTTACAACTGTTCAGGATGCGGATGCTATCAAAAAACAATTAAAGAAGATAGAAGAGATGGGTATTCCTCCGGGAATTAAGTAATTTAAGAATAATAAAGTTGTTAGAAAGTAGTGGTATTCGTAAAATAAACGCCTGTTCTTTATCAAAATATACCGATTGGTATATTAATAAAAATTAGTATTTAGTAGATATGATCCTGGGAATTGGAACCGACATAGCAGAAGTGCACCGCATTGCTAAAAGTATTACTAACATTAGCTTTATGGAAAAAGTGTTTTCCAAAGCGGAGATCGCCTATTGCGAAACAAAAGCGAATAAAGCCGAAAGTTATACCGCACGCTTTGCAGCTAAGGAAGCATTTTTTAAAGCATTGGGAACAGGCTGGCGCGGCGGAATGGCATTTAATGAAGTAGAAGTGTGGAATGATGAACTGGGCAAACCAACACTGAATATTTTAGGAACAACAGCCGAGCTGATCAAAGAAAAAAACATCCGCATTATTCATGTTTCATTGTCACATATTAAAGATGTGGCAATGGCTACAGTAGTTTTAGAGGATTAAAGAAGTTGAAAGAAGAATTCAAAATTCAAAAAGTGCTGAACGCGGGGTACAGGTTGCATCTGCACACAGATTCGTACATTCGTATTTATTAGTAATTCGTAAATATATGTTGCCCGAAATAGAAACCAAACCGCTCGCAGAGCAAAAAAAGTATCAGGAATCGCAATTGCAGGGCTTGCTGGAATATGTGAACACGCATTCTAAATTTTATGCGGAGCTGTTCAAAAACAACCACATTGATATTTCCGGCATTAAAACGCTGGAAGATCTGCAGCGTATTCCCGTTACCACTAAAGACGATATTCAAAGCCGCAACAATGATTTTATCTGCGTTCCGCAAAATAAGATCATCGATTATATCACTACTTCCGGTACATTGGGCGATCCGGTTACTTTTCCGCTAACGGACAAAGACCTGGACCGTTTGGCGTATAACGAATACATTTCGTTTGTATGTGCGGATGGAACCAGCGATGATGTGTTCCAGCTGATGACCACGCTCGACAGGCGTTTCATGGCCGGGCTTGCTTATTTTTTAGGCATCCGCAAATTGGGTGCAGGTGTGGTGCGGGTAGGAGCGGGCATTCCGGAATTGCAATGGGATACCATCAAACGCATTAACCCTACTGCATTTGTAACGGTTCCTTCTTTTTTATTAAAGCTGATCGAGTACGCTGAAGCAAACGGCATTGATTATAAAAATACGTCCATCACCAAAGCTATTTGCATTGGCGAAGCATTGCGACATCCCGATTTTAGCCTTACCACATTAGGGCAAAAGATCCAGGATAAATGGAATATTAAATTGTATTCTACCTATGCATCCACCGAGATGAGTGCAGCATTCACGGAATGTGCTGCCGGAAAGGGCGGACATCATCATCCGGAATTAGTGATCGTGGAATTTTTGGATGAAAATGATCAACCGGTAAAAGAAGGCGAGCCGGGTGAAGTAACGATTACTACACTTGGTATGGAAGGTATGCCATTGCTGCGTTTCAAAACAGGTGATCTGTGTAGTCATTATACCGAAGCCTGCAGTTGCGGGCGTACAACCATTCGCCTTGGCCCGATTATGGGACGCCGCAAACAAATGATCAAATACAAAGGCACAACCTTATATCCGCCTGCCTTGTATGATATTTTAAATAATATTGATGGCGTGAAAAATTACGTGGTGGAAGTATTCACGAATGAGATCGGTACGGATGAGATCCTGATCCGCATTGGTTGCGAAAGCATTCCGGAGCATTTCGAGAAGGATATCAAAGATCACTTCCGTGCAAAATTGCGGGTGGCACCGCAGGTGAAATTTGAAAATGTGGATACTATTAACAAATTGCAATTCCCCGAACTAAGCCGGAAACCGGTAGTGTTTTTTGACAAACGCTGATGTAATGTTCTCTGTTTTAACCTTTTGAAGAGTAAGTTTTTGAACTTTTCGGTTGGGTAAATGCTTCTTCTTTTCATATATTTGTTGGTATAAACCAAATCCCCAAATAATCATGAAAACAAGAAAAGCATATGTAATTATGGGCCTTATCGCCCTTTCAGCAGTAAGTGCAAGCGCACAAAAGATGGATGTAATAAGTGGAGATATCAAGGTGTTAGCCGGCCAATCCAACATCCTGGTAACTTATGACTTTAAAGATCTGGACATGGGTAAAGAAGGTTCTGAAACTGATTACCTGAAAAAGAAAAAAGATGACCTGAATGCCAAAGAACCTGGCAAAGGCGATAAATTTGTAGAAGGCTGGGGGCATAATAAAACAGAGCGCTATGAACCGAAGTTTGAAGAGTTGTTCAACAAAACGGGAGACGGAAAATATGCAATTTCCCAAACCAATAAAAGTGCAAAGTATACGCTGATCGTGAAAACGTTAACCTTGTACCCGGGATATAACATTGGTATCTCAAAAATCCCATCCTATGTTTCTTTTGCTTTTGTAATCGTGGAAACAGCCAATCCTACTAAAGAACTATGCCGGATTGAAGTAAGAAATGTGCAGGGAACACAAATTATGGGAACCGATTTTGATGCAGGCTCGCGTTTGCAGGAATCGTATGCAAAAGCTGGGAAAATGTTAGCAAATTATATCCTGAAGAAATCATAATTCAGTAAATAAGCAGACGATAAAAAACTCCCGGGAGCAATTCCGGGAGTTTTAATTTGATATCCCTTAGTTGTTGGTTTTGAATTAATTAACCTTTTCCGGAAAACTGACTTCCGGAGTTCATCTACTGAGAAAGGTGTATTTTTTAATGCCTTGGGGAACATTATCTCCGGTTTTTCTTCCCGGTCAGGCGAATATCTCTATATTTGCGGCCACTTATATTACTCAAAACCAAAAACTAAAGCTAATATGAAAAAAACAGTTGTGTTGTCGCTAATGACGATATGCTTAAGCGCACCGGCATTAAAAGCACAAAAGGCGGGGCCGTATTCTGTAAACTCTTCCGAAGAGTTTGAATCCCCTAAAAAACATGAAATTCAAGATCCGATCCCTTACGGAAAAGATGGTATCATACAGGTTAATTCAAAAGGATCGGAATCGTTTTCCTTCCAATTGTTTTCCAACGATTTAAAGCTGATAAAAGAAAATACAGTTAACACAGAAAGTAAACTGAACGATCATACAAACTACGACCGTTTTGTGAAATTACAGAATAAAACCTACTTATTTGTACGTGACGTAGACAGGGATGCACATACAGAAGGGATTTCAGCATTGGAATTTTCTCCGAAAGACCTGGATTTCAAGGGCGCAAAGGCAACCAGCTTGTTCCAGTCGACCGACAAAGTGCAAATGGGAAATTATTATGGTGTTGGGCGGGTGTACACCGGTGGTTATCTTGGAGCTTATGGTTTTGACGTTTCTAACGACAAATCCAAATTCCTTTACACTTACCGTTTAGTGCCAAGAGAGAAAAAGGACAAGCTCAATAAAGACATTATTGGGATGTATGCATTCGACGAAAACCTGGCTAAGTTATGGGGCGGCGAATACGAAATGCCATACACGGAAGCATTGATGGACAACCTGGGGTATACCATTTCAAATGACGGGAAATGCTATATGCTGGCTCGCGTTTATGAAAATGATGACCGTAAAGCGGCAACAAAAGATGGCGCTCCTAACTACCATTTCGAAGTATTGATCTATGAAAAAGGAAGTAAAAAACCGAAAATTGTAGAAGTAAAAATCGACACTTATTTTCCAAAAGAGGCTTACATTTACGAAGATTCCAAACACAATATCGTGATCGGCGGTTTCTACGGGAAAGCTGCGAACAAACCTGTTGATGGCGCTTACTTAGTAAAACTGGATGTTGAAAAATCTACAATTTCAAAAGTAAATGGTGGGTATTATGAAATTCCAAGCGAGATTATTAAATCGTTTACATCTGACAGGGAAAAAAGAAAATTAGAGAAAAAAGAAGACAAAGATCCTGAAGGCGATATTGGTGTTGATAATTTGGTAATACGCGATATTTATGAAATGCCGAACGGCTCTACTAAAATTGTATCCGAGCAATACGTAGTGCGCGTGACTTATTATTACGATGCCTCGACCCATTCTATGAGAACAAAATACGATACCTTTGCCGATGATATTTTTGTAATGAGTGTGGATGCCGCAGGAAAACTGGAATGGGTGAAAAAAATCCCGAAAGCACAACACGCAGGTGATGCAATGGCTGATGGATTGTCAATCAATACAATAGTAACCGGAAACGATCTGCACATTTTCTTCATTGATAACATCAAAAACCTGGATCTTCCTCCTACAGAGGCACCAAAAGTTCACCAAAACAGAAGAGGTGGCTTTTTAACTGCTGTAACAATTACAGATAAAGGCGATGTGAAAAAATACAGCCTTGGCGAGATCGACCAGTATGAAACAAACTTCTTTATCAGAGGTTTTGTGGATGGAGGTAGCAATAACCTGATCAGCACGGAGCGTAAAAAACGCGAAAATAAATTATTCTCAATACAGGTAAAATAATAATTTTTTTATTGAATAAAGAGTAAAAAAGTATTCCGGGGACAACCCGGAATACTTTTTTATTATATTTAGCTAAAGCCCAACCAAATTATGATCACACTTTCCAACTACTCCAGTAGCTTAAAAAAACTGTTTTTTTGTTTATTTTTAATAGGGACATTGTTTTCCGGCCGGTTAACAGCGCAAGCATCGCTGGATAAAGATTACCAGCCAATCGTTTCCAGCGGGACTTTACCGAATGAATTCATACAAACTGCGCGGTCAATATCGGAGCAGGAGATCAGCAAGCTTAGTTATAGTTCTGACCGTACGGCAAAAGAGCAGTTCATTATTTCCAACAATTATTTTTTGCGCGATTTATTATTAAGCGGAGACGTATTGATCAACGATCCCCTTACAAAATATGTAAATAAAGTAGCCGATGAACTGTTGAAAGATCAGCCTGCATTGCGCGGTCAATTGCATATTTATGTGACAAAATCACCTGATGTGAATGCCTATGCGTTTGATAAGGGATTTATTTTTGTAAACGTAGGTTTATTGGCGCAGCTGGAAAACGAATCGCAGCTGGCATTTATCCTGGCACATGAGATCACGCACGTTGTAAAAAAACATTCGGTGACACAATACATCGAAAATATCCGTTTGGATAACGGAACAAGCGGATATGCCCGCGGCTCATCAGAAGAGCGCAGTTTGGCAAAATACCGTTTTTCGAAAGAGCAGGAGAGTGAAGCCGATATGGAAGGTCTGAAAATGATGAAAAATACCAATTACAGCATCAAAGCATTGAACGGGGCATTTGACGTTCTGCAGTATTCTTATCTGCCGTTTGAATTGATTGAATTTAAAAAATCGTTTTTTGAAGATGATTATCTGCAGTTGCCTGATACGCTTTATTTGAAAAAAGTGTCGGAAGTAAAATCAAATGATGATTACGATGATTCTAAAAGTACACACCCGAACATTCGTAAAAGACGTGGTGCCATTACTCCTGATTTAAAAGTGGATGATGAAAGCGGCCGTAAAAAATACCTCGTTTCGGAAACGGAATTTAAAGAAACACGTGAAATAGCACGCTTTGAGCTTTGCCATTTATACCTGATCGAAAGGGATTATATGAATGCTATTTATGCTGCTTACATTCAGCTGCAAACGCATCCTGACAATGTGTATCTTAAAAAAGTAATGGCAAAGGCATTGTATAATGTTTTGGTAAACAAAAGCCCGTCACAAAATAACAGGGGTACAATCAGTATTGGCGGAGGTAATATTTCTTCCTCCGGGTCATACCAGGTTCCTGATTATGAAAAAATAGAAGGTGAATCGCAGCGTGTTTATTACATAATGGATAATCTTACTGCAAAAGAATTGAATACCATCGCATTGTCATATACTTTTAAAGCGCACAAGCAATATCCGGATGATGTTACCTTATCGGCGCTTACAGACAGTTTGTTCTCCGTTATGATAAATGCCAACAGCTTGTTCCTGAACGATTTTTCTAAAAAAACAAAAGCGGAGTTGAGGGTTAAAGATACAGTAAAGGTTGTTGCTGTGGAAACTGACCAGGAAGAAAGCAAATATTCCAAGATCAAAAAACAACAGGAAAAAACAGAAGTGGAAACGGATGATAATTTTATTAAATATGCGTTTGTAGGCTTGTTAAAAGACAATGAATTTGTTTCCCGCTATTCTAAAATGGCAAAGGGCTTAACTCAAAAACCACTTACGGATGAATATGTGAGCGGTGGGAGTAAAGACGCTAAAAAAAGTAAAAAAATAAATCCGGATGATTTGTTTTATGGCATCGATAAAGTAATTTTTCTTGATCCGTTTTACATGAAAGTAAACAACGATCATGGAAGTGAAACGGTGAAGTTTTATGACTCGGAGGATAAACAGCAAGTACTTGCTTCGATCCAGAAAAAATGTGCTGACAGGTTAAAGCTTGAATATACAACGGTTAGCACAAAAGATATGATCTCTACCGATATTGAAAAATATAATGACAATGCATTGCTGAATGAGTGGCTCAGCGAGCGTTTTCAGCATGGCAGTAACAACCAGGAAATAGTAAGTACATCGGAATATATCGATAAGCTGATCGCAAAAAACGGCTCAAAATACATCGCCTGGAGCGGTGTGTACAACAGCAAAGGAAAATCATCTCACAATACTTATTTCTTTATCCTGATGGACTTGGAAACCGGGCAGCTGATGAAATTTGAAACACGTTTTACTCATTCAAAAGATCACGAAGACCTGATCACTTCCTTCGTTTACAATTCGCTGATGCACGTAGTTAAAAAACCAAAAGCATAAATTGAAACACGCGTATGAAGAATAAATTCCTCTTTTTAAGCTTATTTTGTTCGCTGGCATCTCTGGCGCAAACAACCGTTCCGGGGTACCTTGGAAAACGCTTTAGTATAGGCTACTCTAATTATATGTCGCCGGCATTGTTCCAGCCCAATGCTAATTCTACCGATCCCGATGGTGGAGTGGGATTTAACACGGTGCATAGTATTGACCTTGAATATTCGATCAAAAAAAGAACAAACTTTTGCGCATCTGTTCAGTTTTATAAAACAGGTTTGAAAACAAAGGATTATTATTACAGCGTTACTGACCCCAATTCCAGTGAAACGTATGAAAGTTATGTAATTTACAAATCAAGCGATCATACGCCAATTATGTTGAAAACAACCAACATTTCACTTGGATTCAAATTTTTCAGGAAAGGATTTATTGCACCTGTAGGCAAATACCAAAGAATAGACTTTGTATTGATGCTGGATAAAGTTGCATATCAGAGAAATGCATTTTATGATGATGGAGCAAGGGTTGCATCCCCGATAGGAACCGGTGATTATGATTTTAGGTCCTTTGCTTTTGCTTATACACTGGGCCGGCAAAGGGTTATTGCCAATAAAATCATTTTGGATGCAGGCATCCGGTTTGCAATTTGCCCAAATTATCTTTTAAATTTTATTAAAAATGATGTTTTTGGTGATTACGAGGATAGGCTTCCTTTTGAAACTGCCCTAAAAAGCGAAGTTAATCAGCGACTGATCGGAGCACAGCTGATCAATCTTCACATCGGTATCAGCTTTTTGGCTTTTTAAATATGAAAAGCAAACTGCTCCCTTTTCTTTTATTATTTTCCGTCACCGCTTTTTCACAGGTGCCCGGATACATTGGTAAACGCTTTACCGTGGGATATAGCATATCCCCTGAAGTAGGTTTGCTGAGTCTCAAAGCATCACTCATACATTCGTTAGGATTGGGTTATGTTGTGGGAAAGCGCCAGGAACTTGTATTTAATACCGGCTATTCAAAAAACGAAGAACAGGAACTTGCGGGGGTAGCTCACACTGAACTTTCTTATTCCCTGGCGTTGAAGCTTTATTCGAGAAGGGGCTTAACCGCTGCGCCTTTAGGGCATTATATAAAGTGGGAAGTGATTATGAGCACAAATAAGCTGCTGTATCCGGTTTACGACGATAGAATTTATAATCCCCAAACCAATACGTCGGCAACGGTTTCAAGAAGCGGAGGCGCTATCAGCTATAAAAGCCTGGGGCTGGCATACGGCCTTGGCAGGCAGCGGATCTTTTTTAATAACCTGGTGCTCGAGTACGGCATGCGTTTCGGTTTGACATTTCCACTTCAGGGATCTGTAACAAATAAAAATCAGCATGAAAGTGATATCTATAACGACTCAGGAGCAACCTTCGATCCGTTTTTTAACATAAGGCTGGGACTTGGTTTCCTGGCGTTTTAATTATTTTATGAAAATACATACGTTATTTTCATTTGTCATTCGCGCCTCTGTCATACGGCTGTGCCTGCTTATTATTTTTTTATCTGGTAATCTATTTTCTTTTTCGCAAGTGCCCGGGTACATGGGCAAACGATTTACAATTGGCTATTCATTGGGGATAGTCCCGGATGAAAACCATGTGCTAACCCATACGCTGACTTTGAATTATGCAGTTACGAAACGGAAAGAATTATGTGTTGGGGCTGCTTATTTTAAGACGTTGTTTGTGGGTTCATTTGGTGGGATGTCTTATAAAACCCTGGATGATGAAAAGCTTTCGACAATTGATTTTTCTTTGGGATTAAAAATATTCAGCAGAAAAAAAACTGCAGGAGCGCCATTGGGAATGTATTTTAAATGGGAAGCATTGTATTATATAAATACCATAAATTACAGGCCGTACATTATTAGTAAAGTAATACATCCTTATCCGAATGCACTTGTTGTAGAAACACCGCATCAGGGTGGTTCCGTAAGATTTTTAAGCATTGGTGGTGCTTTTGGAATTGGAAAACAACGAATATTTTTTAATAAGCTGGTACTTGATTATGGAGTAAGAGCGGGTTTAGTTTTTCCTATTAATCAAACTGCGGGCTGGGAGTCTTATGGATATTACCTTTATCTGGATGCAGGGACAAAAGTGTTGCTGCATGAATTAATTACAGCCAGAATTGGCCTGGGTTTTTTGGCATTTTAAATTTTCTGACATGAAAAAACACAAGTGCTCTTTACTTTTTTTTTCTGTTGGTAAAATACAAGGCCTGCTTTTTATTTTTTTACTTATTTCCAAACTTTCCCAGTCTCAGACGGCGGGATACATGGGTAAGCATTGTATATTGGAGTGTTCAGGTATCTTAAGCCCCAATCGTCATCCTGTTTCGCCCGCATTCAGTGTTAATTATATCGTTACAAAAAGGAAAGAACTGTGTTTTGGGACAAATTATTTTAAGTCTACATTTAATAATAGTAATTATCCGATGAGCAGGAAAAGTGAATTGTCCTGGGTTAATTTTTCGCTTGGGCTGAAACTATTCGGGAGAAGAAAAGCATGGGCACCTATAGGCGGTTATCTCAAATGGGAAGTGTTATATTATTTGAACACTATCCATTATTATCCATTTGAAACAACAAGCAGCGTTAGCTATTACCATTACCTTAATTCGCAATTGGCGCACCAGGGAGGCTCAGTAAAATATCCGGTTATAGGCGGAGCATTTGGCATCGGAAGGCAACGTGTGTTTTTTGACCGGATGATTGTTGATTATGGGCTGCGGATTTGCCTTGCAGTGCCGTTCTATAAAAGTAAAGGTGGCAGCGATGTTCCGCAAAGTATTTATGAGGGTGCAAGCGATCTGCTGTTTGAACGTGAATCGATAATGCTTCACGTAGGGTTGGGATTTCTGGCTTTTTAAAGTTTCAGGCTTTTATTATCCGACGATTAACTATTAATAAACACATAGTCTATCACTGATTACTCTTCAAATACAGCCTAACGACTAATTACTAACTACTAACTACTGTTTTTTCATCCAATCTTCCACCTGCGTTTGATCCAGCGTCATGTAATCCACATCGTGTTCCACTATACTGTTGTTGATCAGCAGGATCGTAGGCATGGCTGTTCCGGCTAAATAAACGAATGGCCGGCCTTTCAACATGCAATGCGGGATATTCTCTGTATGCGTATCATCAAAAAACGGCTGTAGGTTTTCTTCTTTTCCGTTCAATACAAAATAAAAGGAAATTGCCGGATTACGCTCATGGATAATACGCATTTTTTTGGATGCAATGCGGCAATGCGGACAGGTTAAGCTCATGAATGCAATGATGTGTTTGCCTTGCGAAAGTGTTTTAGGCGGAACGTTCAGCGTTGCATGGTTGTAAAGCGAATCCAGCTCCAGCTTGTAATTATCATCCGGTTTGTTCAGGTACGAAGCCGAATAATCCAGTTCTACAGGGTTACAGATAAATGGCAGCGATAAGGAAGTGCCCAGTAACATCCAGGATAAAATGGTGGCAAATGTATTGTTCCAGCCTTCGTGGTATTTGTAAAGCACAATAAAAACAAAAAGCATAATGAGGTTTTTTATCAGTGCCCAGAACGGCGTCATAGTAAATACAGTACCAAAGCAGCCGCAGTTTCCTTTGTTGCCCGAAAAGGCCATGAGCAGGACCAGGTAAATGCTGAAAACAGTTAATAATACTATCCCCAGCTTGTACGTTACTTTTTTTAATTTAATGTGAAAGATCAGCATAAAGCCGATAAAAAATTCGAAACCAATGAGTAAGCGTGCTATGAATGGTGCCAGCTTCCAGTTGCTCAGGCCAAGGTCCACAAAAGTAAATTCAAATGGCTCTATCGGGGAGCTGTAATGCCGCAGAAAAGGAAAACCGCCTTTGGTAAATCCTGAAACGATAAAAACCATGCCCAGCAATATGGTTAGGGTTGTAAAAACAATCTTTTTTGTCATGATCCAAAATTATAAAAATAAAACAAGTTCAAACTTTAAACTTTGAACCTATTTATCCTGCTTAGCAAATTACGTTTCAGTATCACCACCGAGGTGATGACTCCGGAAAAAAGTGCAGATCCAACGCCCACACACACAATGTCCTGCCCGGTAAGGTATAAATTCCTGTACGATGTAGTGGCCCGCAATTGCTTTAACTGAAAGCGTTTTGCGCTGTGTTCCAACCCGTAAATCTCGCCATGCGTGTAATTGCTGAAATGTTTGGTGGAAAGTGGGGTGGATAATTCACAAAGCGCCACATGCCCGCGTATTTGCGGAACAGCGCTATATAGTTTTTCCATCAGGCGGTTTTGGGTTTCTTCTTTGTATACATCGTATTCGCCGCCGCGTTTTTGCCATTTTTTATCTTCCCATTCTTTTACCCATTCGTACGGACAGGAGGCGATTACTTGTATGGTGCTGCTGTTGGGATGCTTAGCGTTCCAGCCCGGGTCCTTTGCCGACGGAAATGAAATGTAGGCCATGGAAGGAATGTAATTTTTATCAGCCATGTGTACTGCATAATCTGCATCCAGATTATAACTGTTGTAGAGCCAGATGTTGTGTTTCGGCAGCTTTAATGCTGCATCGCTGGCATTTAGCCCCACATACAGGCACACGTGCGAAACGGAAGGCTTCAGATCATTCAACTGGTTGGTGCTTTCACTTTTTAGATCTTTGATCAGCTTGTTGTAGGTATTGTGAATGCCGGTATTGCTCACAATTTTGGAAGCCGTGATCAGGTCGCCATTTTCCATTTCAACGCCAATTGCTTTGTTGTTTTTGATGGTAATATTTTTTACATCCGCCTTGATCGCAATGATACCGCCGTTTTTTTCGATCACATCAATCAAACTTTTTGAAATGCTGGAAGCACCGCCAACAGGGTAATTACCGCCATCCAAAAAATGATCGGTAACCATGGCATGGATCGCAAAGCTGCTTTTTTTAGGTGGAAGTCCATAATTACCACATTGCGCACAAAGTACAGTAATTAACTTTTCATTCGCGGTAAGCTTCCGGATCACATCATAAGTAGTGCATTGCGAATATTTATAAAAACCACGGCGTAAAAAATAGCCGAGGCTTTTACTGAGCCAACCCGGCATGGTGCGCTCGGCAAAAAACATAAGTGACAAACCGCCTACTTTTGCCAGCAGTTTATAATAAGTGCGGATGCCTTGTTCTTCCTCCGGAAAATAAGCGATCATCTGCTCCAGCTGTTCCACCCTCCCGGCTTTAAAATTGTACACATCTCCATCAATAATTGTTTGATCATACACATCTCCCATTCCTGCCCATTTTAATTTGGAATCGGTTACGTAATCAAAAACCTTTCGCAGCAAGCCATCTTCAAGGTTTACCTGTCCCACATAATGCACGCCCACATCCCATTCAAACTTTTTGCGCTTGAATGTATGGCTGAAACCGCCTGCGACATAGTGTTTTTCAAGCACAAGCACTTTTTTGCCTGCTTTGGAAAGCAAAGCCGCTGTGGTTAATCCGCCGATGCCGGAGCCCACAATGATCACGTCATAATGCTGTTTTGATAACCCCGGGGAGTATAGGTTTTTCATGTACAGCAAGGTAGACTAATTCAGTAACGCAGTTCGTTTATTTGGTAGGGAAATGAAATTTAATATGAGTTCATAAAAGGAAGTTCAAAGGTTTGCCCTGCGGCTTCTGCGCCTTCGTGGTAAAATAGAGCACACCCTGCACCTGCGTACAGTAAGTTTTAAATTTTTGAACTTATTTCGTTTGTGGGATTACTTTAAATTCCACCTTATAATCCTTGCAGATTTTTTTTGCCACATCGCGGCCGGTTTTAATGGCAATAGGCAAGCCGCCTCCCGGTTGGTTCCAGTGGCTGGAGTAATAAAAGTTTTTTAATCCGGGTAAATGAAATCCAACGGGTGAGCGCGCTAATAAATTTTTACCCGGGAGCCAGCCTTGTGTGCTGCCTTTCCAGTTATTGGTATAACGTTGAAAAGTAGCAGGTGTTGCTACATCAATTACTTCAATGTGTTCTTTGATGCCACCCAATGTAATGTCCAGCCGCTCAATTATTTTATCGGTAAATTCGGTTTTGGCAGCACGGTATTTCGGACGGTCGTTTTTGCGGGCATCGATCCAGAACTCCCGCTGTGTAGTATAAAAGCTTACGGTAACCGATGTTTTTCCTTTCGGTGCCAGCGTGTGATCGTAATTGTATATGTGCACTTCAAAACGCGAGTAGGCAGTTCCGTCGGGAGAAATGATATCTTCCTCCAGCGGAACTCTGAAAAAGTGCGGCAGCTCACTTAAGTTTTTGGCAATGCCAAACGAAAATTGCATCACCGAATAAAATACTTCCAGCTTTTTTAATTCTTTCAGTTCGATCATTTCCTTGTCTACAAATTTTCCATCTAATGCATCAAACACTGTAAAATTCCAGTCGGCAGCCGAAATGGTCAGGTCCGAAAAATGTGTGGCATCATTCCGTACCAGCAATCCTTTGGCAACACCGTTCTCCGTGATTATTTTTTTTACCGGTGTTTTGTAATGCATTGTTCCGCCCAGCGACAAGTAGGTTTGTTCTATTTTTTTTGCAAAATTCATAGAGCCGCCAATCGGGTAACCGGCACTTTTCTTATCAAAAACCGATAGTGGCATGGAAAGAACCATCATGTTCACCTCATCGCCATCATAAAGCAATTCAAAGCTTTCACGGATAAAGGGATTACTGAATTTTCTGGCGTAGGTATAATTCGTATAATTTTTTATTTTCAGGAACCAGTATACAAACTCAAGGTAACGGGTCATTTTAATTCCGCGTACCATCGATTGAAAAAAGGGCAGATCGTCCATGATCGGTGGTAAGTCGTACTTTTGCATGATACGCATCGGCTTGATAAATTCGCGGATGGCTTTGGTATCTTCCGGCGCAAGGTCGATCATGTATTCTTCGAGGCGGGTAAGATTAGTATACAGCTTGAAATTTTTTTCGCCGTATTTATTCGCGTATGTTTTTGTCCCTACTTCCACGCGGATATCGTGATTATGAAATTCAATTTTTTTCATATCCAGGATTTCCGACCAGATCTTGTAAAAGGACGAACCCGTATCCGATCCGAGGATCCAGTGTGCACAACTGTCGAAGGTATATTCACCTTTTTCCCAACTGGTGCAAAGCCCACCGGGAATCGAATGCTTTTCGAAAATGTGGGTTTCAAACCCATTCATTTGCAAATAACATCCGGCTGTTAAGCCGGAAACGCCGCCACCTATGATATTAATTTTCATCATTCATTTTTCTTAGACAAAAAATAAATTTTGTTTTTTAGTGACTGCATCTTTTGTTTCCGGAAAAAGCTGCGCATATTTTTCCCAATCGTTGTTCAGCTTTAGTTCCTTATCGTTGTATTTTATGTAAATGTATTTTGGGTTATGTCTTTTCGTTTCTCTTCTCCGTTTTGCTGCGGATATGCCGCTCGGACAAGCGGTTTCCCATGAGACTTCAATTTCATATTGCCCTAAACTATCGGTTTTTACAACTTGTGATTTTCCGCCGGCAGTTACCGTTAGCTCGCAATTTTTTAATATTGTTTTATTGGTTCCGTATGCGGTACCTTTTACAAAATAACTTCCTGCGCCACCTTTTGCAAAAAGTGCGGTTACACATAAAACAAAAAATAAAATAGCAAGCGCTCGTTTCATCTGATCTTTAAATTCCTTTTGTCGCTTCTTCTTCTTCGGCTGCTGCCGCTTTTTGCATGCGGATGATCTTGGCAAGCGTGCTTACGGCGCGTTCGTGTTTTTTTACAAAGGGATTTTCCAGGTCCCAAACATAGCCTGCCAATACCGAACAGATCTGTTTTTTGATATTCGGATCAGGATCTTTGGTGAAAAAAATCTGGTGGAGATCACCATTGTACCAGCCTTTTACGTATGTACGGAAAGTATTAATTCCCTGCATCATGTGATCAACATACTCGGTTTGGAAATCAACAGTTTCGCCTTTCAATTTCCGGCTCACCAGCTTGGCCGCAGTAGAACCCGATTCCATCGCAAATGTTACACCCGATGAAAATACGGGATCTAAAAATTCGGTAGCATTGCCGGCCGTTACAAACCCATCACCAAAAAATTTAGTAGATGTGATCGCGTATCCTTCAATGGTACGGGCTTCAAGCACCATTTCCTGGTCCTTGAAACGTTCTGCTAATTGTGGAGAAGCAGCAATCAACGCTTTCATCCGTTCTATTTTATCTTCGGGGAAATCTTTAAAAAACTCAGGGTCGCCAACAAACCCAACAGAGGTATTGCCATTTGAAAAAGGGATGATCCAGATCCAAACATCCTGCCTGTGGATCACAACGGTGATACGGTTGCCTTCCACACCTTCCGGGCGTTTCGGGTCTTTAAAATGAGTAAAATGGGTTTTGCGCGGATCAAAGCCGGATTGTTTGTTCAACCCTAGCATGTTGGGGATCACACGGCCGTAACCGCTGCAATCAATAATGTAGCGCGCTTCAATTAGTTTTTTATTTCCGTTCGCATCTTCCACTGTGGTAATGGAGGTTTCATCCGGATTGAACTGTATGGCTGTTACACCCATTTCAAATTCAACCGGAATGCCTTTTTTTGCAACACCTGTTGCCAGGATCTGATCGAATTGTGCCCGTGGCACCTGGTACGTCCAGGTCCAGCCTTTGCTGAACTGATCCGAAAAATTAAAATCACATACTTTGTCGCCAAGTAAAAATTTAGCGCCGAATTTTTCCTGGAAACCGGCCGCTTTTACATCTTCCAAAAGCCCGGTTTCATCCAGGTGATCCATTACACGCGGCAAAAGGCTTTCGCCGATCACAAAACGGGGAAATTTCACTTTTTCAACTACATGCACTTTTAATCCGTTTTTGTGAACAATGGATGCTGCTATGCACCCGGCCGGGCCTGCGCCGATCACTAATACATCTGTTTTTTCGGTAATCATGGTACTGTCTGGTTTGGTTTGTTATACGATATATAACACCCCGGGTTTAGTTTTGTTTGAGAGGCTTCAAATGTAGCTAAAATTCCCCTATCTTTTTCTAAAGAATGGCTGTTTTAGTAAGGAAATAATGATTTTGGAGGAGAAGAATAGCTGTTTATATTTTACTAAATTTGTCGCCCCGATCCATTATGAGTTCAAACGCGATAATAGAAGTAGACCATCTCTCAAAAATATACCGCGGCGCCACAACGCCGGTGGTAAATGATGTATCGTTTTTTGTGGGCCGTAACGAGATCTTTGGCCTGCTTGGGCCTAACGGTGCGGGTAAAACTACTACTATTTCTATTTTGTGCGGCTTGTTCCCGCCAACATCAGGCAAGGTGACGATCGATGGGATGAACCTGAATGGCGATTTGGCTGATATCAAACAAATTGTGGGCGTGGTACCGCAGGACATCGCGCTGTATCCTACACTCACGGCACGCGAAAACCTGAATTTTTACGGCAGCATGTATGGATTGTCCGGGAAAATACTGAAAGATAAAATTGAATTATGGCTCAGTAATTTCGGTTTAACCGATGCTGCAAACAGGCGTGTATCCACGTATTCGGGCGGAATGAAGCGGCGCGTAAATTTAATTGCCGGCATTTTGCACGATCCTAAAATTTTATTTTTAGATGAGCCAACCGTTGGCGTGGATGTACAATCCCGGAATGTGATCATCGAACATTTGAAGCAATTGAATGCGAAAGGAACTACTATTATTTACACATCACATCACATGGAGGAAGCAGAACATTTCTGCTCGCGTGTAGCTATCATTGATTATGGAAAAATGGTCACCAAAGGATCGCCGCAGGAATTGATTGCAGCAAATGGCGCTGCAAACCTGGAAGAAGTTTTTTTGAACCTGACCAATAGAAAATTAAGGGATTAAAAGGAATTATAAATTAAGGAATTTGTTGTGTGGAGAAAATGATAAACTAAATTTTACTATCTGCTACTTAAGACACTACGCACAATTCTAAATCAAAACAATGACAAAATTAGTAGCATCCATAACAAAAGAGATCATCATCCTGCTCCGCGACAGAGTGGGGCTGGCCATCCTTTTTATTATGCCGATGATCCTGATTTTTGTAATGACGCTTATCCAGGATTCCGCTTTCCGGACTCTGAATGAAAAAGGAATTCCGGTGGTGTTTGTCAACAATGATAATGATTCGCTGGGGATCGAGATCGGAAAAGGATTGCGTTCATCGGAGCTATGTACCGTATATGATTCCATTGATGGAAAACCGGCAACCCCCGAATTGGCAAAACAGGCAGTGGCAAACGGAAAATTTTTGGTGGGCATTGTGATCCCTAAAAATGCAACGGGCGCCATTCGGAGCAATGTTACACAGTTGGTGGAAACTACTATGAGTGCAGATTCTGCAGAACAAAAAAATGCAAACATCGATTCCGTAAACATTACCATCTTCATCGACCCGATCACAAAAAAATCATTTATTGCATCTGTAACCAGTTCGTTACGCGAATTTATTTCTGCAATAAAAACAAAAATCATGTTCCGTACTTTTTCCGACCAGATCGCGGAGCTGATCCCGGGCAAAAAAAAATCGACTTCCGGGGCGTTCAATCAAACACAAATTATAAAGTATAGTGAAGTGTATGCTTCCAAAAGCATTGGCGAAATTGTTCCGAATGCAGTGCAGCATAATGTTCCGGCCTGGACCATTTTTGCTATGTTTTTTATCGTGATGCCTTTATCGGGGAGCATCATGAAAGAAAAAACGGAAGGCAGCATCTTCCGCCTGAATACCATGCCTAGCTCGTATCTATTGCTGGTCAACGGGAAAATAATTGTGTATGTACTGGTGTGTATGATCCAGTTTGCATTGATGCTGTCGGTAGGAATGATTTTTTTACCGATGCTTGGATTGCCAGCGCTTACTATCGGCCACAGTATTGGCGGCGTATTGCTGATTGCTTTATCTACCGCTTTTGCAGCAACGGGGTATGGTGTAATGGTGGGTACGCTGGCATCAACCGAACAACAAGGCGCTATCATGGGCGCGCTTACTATATTATTACTTTCTGCATTGGGCGGCATTTGGGTGCCCACATATGTAATGCCGCAGATGATGCGCAATATCAGCGCATTTTCGCCACTTAACTGGTCGCTGGAAGGTTTTTATGAATTGTTTTTAAGAGGCGGAACAGTTGGCTCGGTTGTGATTTACGCTGTTAAGCTGATGCTGTTTTTTGTATTCACCATGCTGGTGGCTTCGGTGGTAAACCGTACACGAAGAAAAATTTAGTGTCTCATAAGCGCGCCTGACGCTCCGATAATAATTCCGCATATCAGATACAGGCCTACAACTACAATTGTCATAATCCCGATAAACCGGTAAAAACATTTCAGGTACCTGAAAGACGTAACCAGTGCGTTTTGATCCATCGTATTTAGCGCCCGTTTAGAATAAGTGGAAAACCGTATTAAATAATAAAGCGGAAAAAAATAAATAGTGACAATCAATAATAACGGAATAAAAGACAACACAACCCTATTACCCATTGCAGGCGCCAATGCAAGCATTACTATAAATCCAACGATGCAGAGCCCTGTAAAAATAAATCCCATAATGGATAAGAACATAGTCCATTTCCTGGTTTCAGAAAAATGTTTGATACAGGATGCATCAAATTCCAGTTTGTTATTGTCGTTATTTTCCCAGCTATTACTGATCATGTTTTCTGTATTTTATATTCATTAATTAGTAAGCGTAATCAGAAAGATAATTAAACCCTTCGGTTAATTTTCCATTTTTGCAAATTGTAGCACGTTCAATAATTCCGTCTTTATCATCACCGATAATGCTTGGCAATACACGTTCCATCAGGTCTTTCCCGAAATCATCACTGGCATCGCGCGGTAATTCGCAGGGTAAATTATCCACAGCCATAATGCAAACGGTATCTTTATTAAAGGGAAGATCTTCCTTGTGCTGTTTAATATTGTAGCCGTAAAAAGGCTTATCAATGCTGCTTGCGCGGATCGTTGTTGGTACACTTCCGTCGATGTCGCAGGTAATATCCGCGATCACACTGATGTGAAAATCCGAATCCTGCATATCGCTCAGTTCAAACATCCGTGGCGAGCGCGGGTCCCAGAAATGTGCAGAAATAAATATATCAGCGGCTTTTGTATATTTCGAAAACGTGGATTCAAAATGCTCGGGATGTTTAAAAAAATCCTGCAAGTCAAAATTATGGTCGCCTTTGCGTTCCACATAATCCCGCGGGTTTAGCTGGCAATATACCGGTTCTCGGAACGATGCCATTAAAAATTCTTCGGGTGTTACTTTCCGGATGCGCAGCGCGCTCAGTGTTTCGATCACCCCGTTGGCAACACGTCCGCCACCGGTCAATGCAATTTTAATGTTCGGTAATTTGGCGCGTTTTAATTCCTCTTCCATTTCAGCGCGGTCGCGGCAAAGGTTTGCCGGCTTTAGCTGAAACAGGTCGTATTTTTTTCCATAACCTAAAATCCCGTTGTAAGCGCCTACAATTCCTGCATAACGGCCAAAGCCAATAATGCGGTTGTTGTTTTTATCCGTCAGTGTTTCATAATCGATCATCTGGATATGTTTCTCGATGAGCGTTTTCATCAGCTTTTGGTTGTGCGGCTGCTTTTTAATGGTATGCGAAAAGAAAAAATATTTTTTCCCCGGCAGCAGCAAGTCTTTCGGTACTTCTTTTACGCCCATCAGCACATCACAATCGCTCAGGCCTTCCTGCAAAGGAACGCCAAAGGCGGTATATTCGGCATCTTCATAACAGCGGATTTTGCTGGGCTGCACTACAATCTCAATGTGCGGGTATTTCCGGATCAGCTCGGCACAGATTAATGGGGTTAAAGGCACTCGTTTGTCCGGCGGACTTTTCTCTTCACGTAAAACGCCAATCTTTAATTTCGTCATCATCTTTCTTTATTAGGATTGCAAAGATAATAATTGAGTTGAGACCTGAACAAAACATACATCTTCCAGGATAAAGCTGCAATTATAGCAATGTTTTAATGTTTGTTTATAAAATAGTGACTTGTCGGCAATAAACTGAATTTTGTCGAAATAAAAATAGTTTTAGTAGAAGTTGAATTTATTAAGTATTTGATAGCCAGATATTTACTTCGGGTCGTTTTTTAACCTGAATTTGTCCATGACTTTCTAACTCAACTGTATGAATTTAGCTAAAGTATTAACCAATAAATCATTTACATCATGAAAAAAATTATCTTATTTGCTTGTGTAACAATGGGTTTGTCGGCACAGGCGCAGTATTTTAATCACGATTATGGTTCACCGCAGCTGGAAGAGCCGCAAAGCGGAATGAACACCACGCTGAATCACCAGGGATTTCTTATTTCGGGGCTTTCCACCAATACCACCACCACTGCTGTGGGTACGATAGTAGGTTATGTGGATAAAACGGGTAACATTCCGGGCGGCTCTACTTTTTTTGTAAAAGGATACCGTGTTAAAACACCCGCACCAACTAACATTGGTATGAATTCCCGCGATGGCCGGGTTTTGGAATTAAGTTCTAACAATTTCGGGATTGCAGGTACCGCACACATTACATCGGGTAGCACCACATATGATTATATCTATTACATAGAAACCGATACCGCCGGTGCTATCGTTGGTAATCCTGTATTATATGATGCTACGGGCTACATTTCCTATAAACTCAATAACATGACATTGTCTACCTCCACGGGCAATGCTTTGTATCTTACAGGATACGCAATAGTAGGGGGGAGTAATGAGGAACGGATGTTTGTGCTCAAAATAAATTTTAACGGTACGCTCATCTGGTCGCATACCTATGATATTGACCTTACAGCTGCAAGCGCTGATGTTGCTTATGACATACTGGAAGACAATGCCAACAGTAAATTACTGGTGGTAGGTAAAACCAATTATCATGGTTCGGATGATGGCGTATTGATGACCCTGAATCCTACCAATGGTGCTGCATTGTCGTATGATCTGTATGGTACTACTTCCTCTTCCGATTATTTTAGTGCCATCATTAAATCTAATGATGCAAGCAGCGGTAACGGTTACGTATTGGCTGGCGGAACAAATGCAACTTCCGGTAATACCGATGGATGGATGGTTCGACTGGCAAATAACTTATCTACCACATGGTCGAAAACCTATGATTACAACGGCAGCGGTGTTACCAACTATTTTTCGGATTTAGTAGAGCGGGTAGACAGTATGGGCAATTACCGGATTTATGCAGGTGGAAGTACAGTGTCCGGCTTGGGAGGCTCTGCAGATATGGAAGTGGATAAAGTAACTTCAGCCGGTACCAGTATTTCGCAATTTACGTATGGTGATGCAAATGGCGAATCACTTGTGTCAATTGATGCCAACTCAACAGGAAGCGTGCTTGGCTTAAGTATGTTCGGTTATCGTTCTGTAGGCTGGCTGGGAAGTTTCGATCTTACGATCTATAAATCGTATTTTAATGGAGTTACCCAATGTGATTGGTATATTGATAGTATTACCGCAGTTAACGGGCCGGTGCATTTAATTTCCTATACTGCAGATACGGTGAACCGTTTTGCCAGTCATTCAACTACGGCTACAGTAGGAGCGGCGCAAAATAAAACAAACTGTTCCGGTAATACCGTTGCCGGCGGTAACAATAAAATGCTGGATATTGCGCTTAACCAGGCAGAGGTGCATATCTACAATGCTGAAAGCGCAAATAATTACACGATAATTATCAGTAAAGCAACGGCATTCAGTACAGTAATTACAGTAAGGGATATGTACGGGCGTGTGCTCTATTCAAGGAATGAAGCCTTGCAGGAAGGAGAAAACCGTATTCCGCTCGACCTGAATGATCTCGGATTAAGCTCCGGAATCTACATCATCAGTGCAACACAGGGAAAAACAGTACAAAGTAAAAAAGTAAGTGTGATCAGGTAAAATTGTAGAAAACAGGTTACCAATGGCAGGTAGATTCGAAAGGATCTGCCTGCTTTTTTTTAACGGTTCATAAAATTTCTGCTAATTGCCTGTTCCTAAACTTGTTTTGTAATAAATAATGGATTAAATTTGATTGGAACAAACTAAACGTACATCATGATAAAAAAATACTCTTTACTCACAGCCGTGCTTTTTATAGCATTTTCCGTTCGCACGGAAAAAGCAGCAGCGCAAATATCAGGCACTGATGCATATATAAAAGGAACAAGCATTGAGCTTGGCATTTCGGGCGCAGGTGGTTTTGAAGGCGCTAACACAACAACATCGCCGGTACCGGCAGGAATGCATTTTAACTCTAACACAAACTTTTTTGGTTTTGTTGCCAATCCACAGCTAAATTCATGGGCTACGTTTGATGGTGATTTTTTTACACCGGGCACTCCCGAAAATGGCTGGGGTTTTGAGATTGGCTCTACTATGAGCTCAAATGAAAGTAATAACTGTAACTTAATTAATAATATTACAGGCAGCAGCATTACCTATTCGCATGTGGGGACAATGTACAGCGTGGATTGGGAAGGCGATGCCACATCGGGCACCGATCTGCATTTTAAGATCAATTATTTATTGAACGAAACCGATTTGTTTTATACAACAACGGTTTGGATCACCAACAATAGCGCTGATACTATTCCTGATCTTTATTTTTACAGGAATCTTGATCCTGATAATAACGTGATGTTAACCGGTGACTATGTAACAGTTAATACCATTGTTGACCAGACACCGGCGAACGGCGGAAGCAGCTTTGCAAATGTAAGCGCAACACAGGCATTGCCATGGGCATCTTATGTGGCCCTCATCGGCGACAGTATATTTAAAGCCGGCTTTGGCGGTTTCAGCAACCGCTATGCTACGGACATGTATAACGGTATACTGGGTTTTGTTCAAAACGTAGGCGCCAAGGATACTGCCGATATTGCTATTTACCTGGCCTGCGATATTCAAAATTTAATGCCGGCAGATACCAGCATGCATACGCACCGTTCCACGGCAGCATCCAACACACGCTCTTTCCGTTTCATTACGTCATTTGACCCTAATGCTACTCAATGCGCTATCCGCGGATTACAGATGGTAAAACAAGCAGCATATCATCCGGTAAGCTCCGGCAGCGCAGCATTTGCGCTTACAGGCGGCAGCCCTGCAGGTGGTACTTATAGCGGAACAGGAGTAAGCGGTAACATGTTTGATCCTGCAACCAGCGGAACCGGTTTGTTTGATATTATTTATTCCTATACCGATTCTACCGGCTGTAACGGAAGCGCTGTATCACAGATCCGTGTAGTGGATGTTACCACCGGAATTGCCGCAAACGCAATGGATGCACATGTGAGCCTGTATCCAAACCCATTCAGCGATGAAACCACTATTTCTGTTGG
>OLLL01000034.1_pt1 | contig 26594 bp, 13 predicted proteins | sample 1604541 | NCBI WGS metagenome assembly OLLL01 (sample SAMEA104055722, study PRJEB20765) | soil metagenome | isolation source: soil
CCATGGCTACCGGCGAATATGTTTCCGTAAGCTCACAGGTGGATGTGGAAACATCCGACCTGGCACGGGAAAAAATGGAGCTGGAATCCATGCCCGAAGCGGAATTAAAAGAGTTGGCGAAGATCTACGAAAAACGAGGATTAAGTGAAGAGCTGGCGATGAAAGTAGCCATAGAACTTACCAGTCACAATGCATTGGAAGCACATGCCCGCGATGAATTAGGGATCAACGAAATGACGCAGGCAAAACCTTTCCAGGCAGCATTTGCATCTGCCTGTGCATTTATTGCAGGAGGAGTGCTGCCGCTGATCGTATCTATTTTTGCACCGCTCAAACAAATGATCTTTTTTCAATACGGCTTTGCCATTATTTTTCTTGCTTTCTCGGGATCTCTGGCAGCAAAGGCCGGTGGATCGACAGTTGGCAGATCCATTATCCGTATTTGTTTCTGGGGCACATTTGCCATGCTGGCTTCGGCGTTGGTGGGTTATGTTTTTGGCATTCAAACGGAATAGAAAAATTATGGAAGACATAAATATCGGTTATAAATTACAGCATTTGATCCCTGCATTTTTTATTATGGTAGCAGGCGGCTTGTTATTTCTTGCAAGCTGGCTAATGGCTGTTCCTGCATTACTCGCAGGTATTGCCTTGTTGTGTATGCGTGCCGGAATAGAGATCAATACTGTAAACAAAAGCATCCGTAAATACAGTGCATTGGGTAATTTAAAATTTGGCAGCTGGGTTAACTTAAATCCTTATCACCATGTAGAGATCAGGTACACCAATGAATCGCAGAACATGCATAGCCGCGCCAGTTCCGTTAACGTACTAACCAGGACGTATGACTTAGTATTTGTTGACAAGGAAGGAACAGCATTTGAATTCAATGATTTTGTTGATTATGACCTGGCAAACCGTATTTTTAAAATTGTGATCAATACTTTTGGAATGACCTCCAGGAATGTGATTGCGGAAATGGCGCAAAAAGCGAAAGAGCGCAAACGACACTGATCCTCAATAATTGGTTCGATAGTTGGAAAGCAAAATTGAAGTTTTTTAGTAAATTTGATTTTCCAGTTAAATGTTAAAAATTACTCTCCCCATGAAAAAAATATTTTTCGGATCATTGCTTGCCGCGATCTTATTTTCCGGTTGCTCAAAATACGGAAATGTACGTCTGAAATATCCTACTGCGCCGCTTGTTTTTTTACCCGATAACATTCATTCCATTGCGATCGTGAACAGGTCGCTTACCAAAAAAGATGATCATTCATCCGTGATCGAATCCGTGATCAGCGGGGAAATAGCCGGTTCGGACAAGCTGGCTTCGGACGAATGCCTGAAAGGCGTGTTCGACCGTATTAACGGCTGGCGGCAGTTGAACGTGATCATTCCAGCCCATACACGGTTGTACGGCACCGGCACCCGTCAAACACCCGAATTACTGGATTGGAAAACCGTAAAACAAATTTGCGATTCATCAAAAGTGGATGCTTTGCTGGTGCTGGAAACATTTGATTCCAATTCCGACCTGGTTAGCAGCGCCATTGCCAATGGTGTGAATGCCGTGGTAAACGGCACTGCGCCAAGCCCTGTTGTAAACCAGATCAGGATGAATGTAATTTGTTTCTGGCGGATGTACGATCCGGTGAACCAGAAAATAATTGATGAGTATCAATCCACCAGCTATCTTACATTTGACGGAACCCGCGTACCACCGCCGGAAGCGCTGCCTCAAACGGCTTACCAGGCCGGAAAAGAATACATCCAGCGCTTTTTACCGAACTATTATTATGTAAGAAGGGAAATGTATAAAAGAGGCAAAGGAAAAGATAAACAAGCATTCCTTGCTGCATTCCGAAAATCTGAAGTGGCCGATTGGGAAGCTGCATTGGTTGCCTGGCAGGAACTTGCAAAAAGCAGGAACCGTAAAAATGCAGGCAGGGCTTGCCTGGATATTGCTGTTTCTTATGAAGTGCTTGGTAAAACCGACCAGGCTTTGATCTGGGCAAAAAAAGCGTATGAAGATTATGGAAATAAGATGGCAAGGGCTTACCAGAATGAATTGAGCTACCGCATTCGTTTTGAATATTAAATAATAGGAGGTGTGTGCCTGAACGATGAATGAAAATCCGCTTATAAAAAAAGTTAAAATTATCAGGATCATTTCCGAGACCAGCGATGCAAAAACATTTGTACTTGCTCCCCTCGATGGCTGGCTGCCGGAGTATAAGCCCGGGCAGTTCCTCACGCTGGTGTTTTACACTGCGCACGGCGAAAAGCGCAGATCGTATTCCATTTCTTCCTCCCCGGCTTTAAACGAGCCTTTGAGCATTACCGTAAAAAAAGTGGACAATGGCGAATTTTCCCGCCTGCTCATTTATACCGCCAGCGTAGGCGATATCCTTTACACCTCCGGTATTAGCGGGATGTTTCAATTGCCGGAAAATATAAATAAAGCTAACCAGTATTTTTTTATCGCAGCCGGAAGCGGTATAACTCCTTGTTATTCGCAGATCAAAACAATACTGGCAACCGGCAGCAGTAAGGTGATCCTGATCTACAGCAATAAAAGCGAAGCAGATACTATTTTTTATGCGCAGCTGAAAAGCCTGCAGGAGCAATATAAAGAGCGGTTCAGTACCCGGTTTTTATTCAGCAATATTTTTGATGTGCGCCGGAGCCGCCTGAGTAACTGGCTGTTGCAGCAATTACTCAACGATTATCTAATGGCGGATGAAGAACACAGATCGTTATTTTACATTTGCGGCCCTTTCGAATACATGCAAACCGTAACTATCACGTTATTGAACCGGGTGCCGCTGCAAAATATTTTCAAGGAAAATTTCAGCACGCTTCCGCGGATGATCATTCCGCGCCCGCCCGATACCGAAGCACATCTTGTGACCATTAAGATCAGCAGCAGGGAATACCGGCTTCCTGTTCAGTATCCGAAATCGATCCTGGCATCTGCGAAAGCGCAGAAAATAGAATTGCCCTACAGTTGTGAAGCCGGACGTTGCGGAAGCTGCGTAGCAACCTGCACCAAAGGTAAAACCTGGATGGCGTACAATGAAGTACTCACAGATAAAGAAGTGGAGAGAGGAAGAGTATTGGTTTGCCAGGCATATCCGGTAGGTGGGGATGTGGAGCTCGAATTTTAGCCGGCAAAAAAATCGTTATTCAAAAGGAACAACGATTTTATTTAATGTAATTATTACGCATTTCGCTTGCTTTTACAAGGCAGCTCCAGGCAGGGTATTCATCGTCTTTTCGTTTATTGTTTTCCCATTGCAAAGGCTGCAAGTTCGGCAGATCATCAGAACCGCCCTGGCTTACCGGTTTTATGCGGTCTATTTCCCAACCCATGGAGCGGGATTCGCTATGGTTTAAATACATATCCCTGCGGATGATCGCACCGCAATGGTCTTTTCTATAGAGGCAAGGGTCCATACCTTGTATGACCAGTGCTTTTTCCCATACTTTCTGGATCAGCGTTTTGTCATAGCTGAATTTGTCAGGCATCATATTTTTGTCGGTTTAAAATTAAAAAGTCATTCACGATCTTTGCTGAATTGCCAATTACCAGTACAGCATGAATAAGATCTTGTTCTTCACAGCACAGCGTTTCGCTCCATTGCTTGATGGAAGCTTTGTTGCTAATGTCGATTTTGTAGTTTGCTAATTCCTGTTCATTCATCATGGCTGCTAAATTATTTCATCGTCCCGGGATATTTATCGGTAAAAAACACATATTTTCAGTACCCGTAAAAACACGGAAAAAGACCCGTAAAAATACGGGTCTGGCCGGGTAGGGCTTTTTGTAAACAATTCGAACTCAATGGCTTGTAAAAAAGGCTTTCCAGGTAATGCAAAACCGATTTCTAAAAATGTATATTTTGCATAAACTTTAAACCAAAAAACTATGAGCTTTACAGGAAATGAAAATCATGATTTTACGCTGACTGAAGCCAGCGAGTGGACAGCTAATTTTCGTGCTGCGCATCCGTCCTCGATTCTCGGACACTTTTTCGGAAAAACAGCACTGGAAGCAGTACTGGCACAAACCGGCTGTGTGGGAATCCGCTTTTACTATGCGTTGGACGACGGTGGTGCAAAACAGCTGATCGTTGTTGGTGTCGATTCGAGTGAAGACGACATGACTGCAGGACTGATCAAAGAAAGAAGTTGTCCGAGCCCTCCCTACTCCGGAGGTAAAAATTGTTTGAATGGGGATAGTAAATAAAAAAATTATTAAAAAATTAAAGACGGGTAATTCCGTCTTTTTTTTTATTTTTAATTGATGGACACTACGATTTACGATAAGCTTTCGACCACTTCAACGATTGTTTCTTTTTTACCACCTTTGATAGGGCTTGTTTTTCTGAGAAACATGAGGGGTTATTTAGTTCCCGTACTGGTGCTTGCATTGTGTGGCTTGTTAACCGACGGTATCAACTATGCGCTGATGCAAAGCGGTGTTTCCAATCTGCCGCTTTTTCACTTTTATACATTGCTGGAATTTACATTGATGAGCGTTATGTATTTTGTGTTTTACAAACAATACGTAAAAAGGAATTATATTTTCCTGTTCATGATCCCCGCTTTTTACATTGTGGGTTACATCGATTACCTGTTGCACGGGCTCAATTGCATTGATAACCTTTCGGCTTCCATAGAATCGGTGATCCTTACCATTTACGCATTAATTTCTTTCCTGATCATCATGAACAAGCTGATCTTTAAAAATTTGTTGTCGGCTCCGTTCTTCTGGGTCAATTCGGGCATCCTGCTTTATTTCCTGGGCAATCTGCTGATCTTCGCTTTCTGTACTTATACCAACGAGTCGGAGCGGGTAGATACACAAGCGGTATGGGCATTGCATTCGATCCTCAACATTATTTTTAATCTTTTAATCTGTGTGGCATTTTGGGAAACGAGAGCAAAATAGAATTATCGGCATTACTTGGGATTGCTACGCTCGGGATCGTTTTGATGATCCTGTTCATCATCCTGTTTGTGCTGGTACATCAGAAAAAAATGCTGGCCAGCGAGGTGCTTCTGAATGAAAAGGAAAGCAGCCATCAAAAAGTACTGCTAAATGCATCCCTGGAAATAGCCGAGCAGGAGCGTGCAAAAGTAGCAGCCAACATTCATGATGATATTGGCATGATGCTGCACGTGATCAAGCTGAATGTAAATAAAGCCCGGCGAAATCTCGATAATAAGGAACAAACAACCGATTTACTCGTAAACACCAATAAAATTATTGAAGATACCATTGATACCATCCGCAGCATTTCCAGCGAGTTGATGCCGCCATCGCTGGTCAACCTTGGTTTTATTGAAGGGATTACCGAGATGTGCAACCAGGTTAATTCTATTGGCATCATTGAAATGGAGCTGAAAAAGGAAGTGGACTGGGTAGACCTGGATAAAAAAAATGCGATCCAATTGTACCGGCTTCTCAAAGAAGTACTTAATAATATTATCAAGCATACAAAAGCATCGAAGGTAGAAATGGCCGTCAGTTCCAGCAAGGAAACTTTAACGATTGTGATCACGCACAACGGAAAAGGAATTACGAATGAAGCGATCAACCGGTTAGCGGAATCCACAAAAGGTATTGGGCTGAAAAGCATACAGGGAAGGGCGCAACTGATCGATGCTACGGTGCAGTACATCATTGTGGGGGCCGAAGAATCAAAAATTATAGTAGAAACAGCATTAGTATGAAATTAAAAAAACGAATAGCATTAGTGGATGACCATGATCTTTTTAGAAAGGGCATGGGTTCTTTGTTGAAGGAATTTGAAGAGATCGATATTTCAATGGAAGCGGTAAACGGGAAAGATCTTTTTAATCAGTTAACAAATCTTTCACCTGCAAAACATCCGCACGTGATCCTGCTGGACATTCAAATGCCGGAGATGGATGGCATTGAAACAACCATGCAGTTGAAAAAAAAATACCCCGGGATCAAGATCATTATGCTGACAATGCACAACGAGGAACAGCTGATTTATAGCCTTATGGAAAAAGGTGCAAACGGTTTTCTTGAAAAAAACACAGACATAGAAGTGGTGGTGGATGCCATTTATTCTGTGATCGAAAAAGGATATTATTTTAACGATTACATTTCCAAAGCAATGGTGAAAGGGGTGAGCAATCATAAAAAAATGATCCGCTTTAATACTGTGAATGCTTTAACGGATAGGGAAATTGTGGTGATCCGTTTGATCTGCCAGCAAAAAACGATCAAAGAAATTGCAGAAGAACTTTCTTTAAGCCCACGCACAATTGATTCGTACCGCGAAAATATTTTCCTTAAAACAGGTGCTAAAAACATGGTGGGAATTGTGTTTTATGCCATCGAGCATAATTTGCTGGAATAAATGTACGGATAACGAACAGGAACCAAACTACGAATCTGTGTGGATGCCGCGTGTTTATTTTACTAATGCTTTCCTTTTCGAAGCTGTCATCCCGGGCTTGATACGGGATCTCGTAATTGCTTGCAGTATTTAATTTCGTGTTTATTTGTTATTCGCAACAGCTACTTCCTCAAACTCTTTTTCCCCGCCTTTTCCAAAGATCCGCAATGCCAGTTCCTTACCGGTTCCTGTTGCATCTTTAAAAATCATTTGCTGGTTGGTTACAATTGCAGCCCCGCTTCCGCCTTTTACATTAATAACAGCTTCGTACAGTTTTCCTTTTTTATCAAAAGTGATATTTACTTCCGGGATGTCAGCGCCACTTGCAGTTACCCATTCGATGTTGCAATTCCTTAAATTATCGATCACCTGTTTGGTCACATCGTCGTTTGTTCCGGAAGCCGACAGTTTCATTTTCATACGAATGCCGGAGAAGGGTACCAGTTGGGGGAATTCTTCATAATATTTATTGCTGTAAGTTGCAAACGCTGTTTTGTTGCCCTCGTTGTCATACGTTTGCGACATCAACTCATACAAGCGGGCAATAAATAATTTTTCGTAAGCTGTATCCACGCCATTTGGCGTGCCATCCATTGCCGTTCGTGTAAATTCGGTTTGCATGATATCATCAGTAATCGCAGCAGTTTTTTTATCGTCGCCGTTTTCATAATTGAGCTTAGCCAGCAGCAGCTTAAAATATTTTTGTGTTTTAACCCTCCGGTCGCGCACCTGGTATGCTTCATATTTTTCGCGGAAGTAAGCCGTGCTGAAATCTTTAAGCAGGTAAGTGGTTTCATCAAACGATACGGTGGATTCGGCGCAGAACAGGTCGTATACAATGCGTTTGCGCTCGGGATTATTTGCCAGGGCATTCACCACCACATATTCCATCATTAATTTTTTTACTTTTAGCGTTAGCAGATCGATCAGGTCACTGATGGAATACCACCAGCCTTTGTTTAAAAACTTGATCTGCTGCATTTGTTTGTCCAGTAATTGTACTTTCAGCAGGTTGATGGTAAATTCGTACTGCGATTGTGTGAGCGTGGTATTAATATGCAGCTCTTTAAAATTTGCGGCTTTGTTAAGGAACAGTTCGGCGCTGTCGAGCTGCCCGTCGTATAAATAACTGCGGCCCAGTGCAATGTTGTACCAGCCGAAACCTGGCGTGGAACCGCTGTTCTGGATCTTTTCCTGTACACGGCTGATCGCTTCTTTTGTTCTTCCGCCGTAAATATATAAAGTTGGTAAAAAGTAATCCGACTCGCTTAATGAATGTTCACGGGAGTTTTGTGGCTTTTCATAAAACACGATCGAGGAATCGATGTTACCGATCTCGTGTTCCATACCCGCATAATTTCCCCAGGAAACGCGGCCACCATCTACCAGCAATGCATAATAATAGGCGCTGCTATCGTAATTCTGGTTGTAGCAATGCAGCATGGAAAGGTAGTGATAGGTCGATAATTTATCGTCGTAGCTTTGACGTGCCCCATACCAATAATCATTGATGGATTTGTTTTTTTCGATCCGGGCTAATTGTTTGTAGCAACATTGAAAAGCCATTTGCTCATTTTCTTCCACTGAATTTTTCAGGAAAGGGTATTTCTCGGAAGTGAAAAAACGATTGCGGTGATAGGTCCAGGCGCGCTCTTCTTCAATCCCGAAAAAATCGCGCTGAAGGTGATAGCGCTCCATGCGGTCGTACAATGCCATGGCCGAATCCGGCATCTCAATGCTATTGTAACAATTCGATAATGTATAGGTCAGCTCGTAGAAATCCGCCATGCGGTTATTGTATTCGCTGTAATACTGAAAAGATGAATAGATGTTTTTTATTTTATCGCCGTAGTCCTTTTCCAATAAATTCAGCGCTTTTTCCAAAGAAGGTAGGGCATATTTGAATCCTAAATAATCGGAGCTGCGCTCAAATTTATAAATGCCATCGTACATCCAGCCCACATAATAGGTACTGTCGAGCCGGATAAATTCACGGCTCCGCGGCAGCGCATCTTTATCATTACTTGATACGCCGATGCGTTTCGCGTCAATTTCGTAACGGGCTGCGGCTTTACTTTGAGAAATGGTCTGTGCCACCGCCGTTCTGCCGAACGCGACATTCATGCTTATGAAAACAAGCAGGAATAAAAAGGAATGATATGTTTTATTATTGTGCAAATGCAGTAGGGTTAATGGTGATTTTTAATTTGCCCAGGCGGTCCAGCTCTTTTGCCAGGATCATGGCCAGCGCTTTTTGTTTCGCTTCTTTGTTTCGGTAGATCAAACGATGATCCAGCACCGGCGATGTCATTTGTTTTAAATCATCTTCCGTTACAAATGTGCGGCCATTCACCAGTGCAAACGCTTTCAAACATTTTAAGAAAATGATCCCGCTTCGTGTAGATGCACCCAGAACAATGTCAGGATGCTTGCGTGTATCCGTAATAATGTTGCGCACACCGGCAACAATTTCTTCGTGGATAAATACCTTTTCTGTTTCGTCCTGCAAAAGTAAAATCTCCTGCATGCTCAGCACTTGCTGGATATTTTCGAGGTTGTTCTGAATGCCGAGGTAATCTTTGTAAATATTTAATTCCGTTACTTCATCCACATAACCAAATTGTATTTTAATAAAAAACCGGTCGAGCTGCGCAGTAGGTAATGGATACGTTCCTTCCATCTCTATGGGATTTTGCGTGGCAATGGTGAAAAATAATTTCTCCAGCGGATAGGTTGTTTCGCCCATCGTGATCTGGTTTTCGGCCATACATTCAAGCAAAGCCGATTGCACTTTTGGCGATGCACGGTTGATCTCATCTGCCAGTAATAAATTGCAGAAGAGCGGGCCTTTTTTGAACACAAATTCTTTTTTGATATCGTCGAAAATATGTGAGCCGATCAAATCCATTGGCAGCAGATCGGGGGTAAACTGGATGCGTTTAAAATTTGCGCCGCTGCTTCCATGCATTCCGGCAATGCTTTTCGCAAGTGTTTTTGCCATCACCGTTTTTCCCGTTCCAGGGTTATCCTCCATCAGGATATGGCCTTTCGCAAGTAATGCCGTGAGCACATATTGGATTTGCGGGCGTTTACCGCGAATTACTTTTTCGATGTTGTCAACCAGCTTCTGGATATTGTTCAGTGCCTGTTCAATTTGAATTGTTTCTTCCATGGATTAGCTTATTTTAGGTTGTGTAAAATAATGTATAGTGTTATAAATATTCAGGAACCTGCTGAACCTTATTTTTACAGGTGTTTGTTTTGCAATTTGTTTTACAAATGCAGGATAAAATTCCTGCACTGCTTTTTGTTCGGATGCTGTTAATGGAACAGTGCTGTATTTTAATTTTTGGTACACATTGTTAAATGCGTTAAAATTGGTATTGTATTGCTGATCGATCAGCATCGCAAATTGCTGCGGGCCCAGGTCGCTTTTAGTCAAGCCCAATTGATTTAAATAATAGATCGCTGCACGGTAGCGGTAATATGCTGCGTGATTTTTTGAGCGTTTTGCTTTTGCATTTATGAAGATCCAGATCAGCCATGGGCTTAAGAATACCAGTAATATAAATGCTGCAATAATGATCAGGAAATTTTTAATGATGCGGAACCAATCGGTCGGTATCTTAACCATTTCTTTTTCTTTCTTTTGCTGCGCCTGAATTTCTTCTTTCACCAAAAGCTTGATCTCGTCTACCGGAACAGGTTTCGGTAATTTTTGAATGATGGTGGCAATGCTGTCACCTTTATCCGCTAAAATGTTTTTTAATACTTCCGCATATGAAACGGCGGTAATGTGCATTCCCTGTTTGATCGCAGAAAGCGCTACCGCCCCTGTATCTGCAGAAATGGTGGCCATTGATACATCGGTGAGTAAATCTTTTGCGGGTGCAGTGGTATAATCCTTATCGTGATACAATAATTTGGTAATTTTCATGCTGATCTGCTTTTTCGCCAGGTCAACAGAAACCACTTCGCCGTCGGCTACCAAATACGTTTGTGGCGGGCTTAATGGCGGTGTGCCATCGGGCTGCGGCGATTGCTGCGTATTTACATCCGGCACGGTGGTATCAAAATCCATCCAGCCATAATCCTTGAAATATACCTGTGTCCAGGCATGCGCCTGATCGGCGTAAAACCAGTACCAGCCCGGGTTTTTGCTGCTTCTGTCCACCGTTAAATAGCCTGCAGCCAGGCGCGATGGAATGCCCAGCGAACGTAACATGAATAAAGTAGCACCCGCATAATAGGCGCAGTAGCCTTTGTGGTTTTCGAGCAAAAAGTAAGTTAATTTGTTGGCGCTTGGTATGCCTGGAATTCCGGGATTATCGGAATATTTAAACAGCGGTTGCCCGAATTCGTCTTTGCTTAAAAAATAATCACGGATCGCGATCATCTTGTCGATCATGGTAGGAGCATTGGCGGTGATCTGTTTTGCCAGTGCGCTGATTTTTTTATACTCCTCATCCTTTGGCATAAAGGTGTAATACTTCATGAATTTTTCATCCGGCCCGCTGATCTTTTTTACTTCTCGTAATTTTTCAAAACGTAATTCCTGGAAGGCTTCCAGCTGTTTGTTGCCCGCAGGATTGTAAATAAAATAAGCGCTGTTAAGGTCGCTCACCCACATTTTGGCGCGGTACACACTTTTGTATTGTTCCTTGTATTCTTTTGGAACAGAAAGCGGCTGACAGAAAAATCCGGTGGAAGGCGCTAAATAATTGTTGGCCGAAAGCGCCACTTTGTAAATATCAGCTGTAACCACCTGGCGGTTTTTAGTCGCGAATGTATTTTTAATTACAGTGGAATCGATCTTTGAGAAATACAGAGGAATGCGCGATGGATCGGGGCTAAACAAGTCATTGTAGGGCATCAGGCTATCGATCTCGAAGGTCTGCGTAAGCGTATCGAATTTGGTGTAATAACAGGAAGTAAAATACAATGGGTTGGGCGTTTTGCCATCCGGGAAATAATTATCGAGGTGCGCTACAAAGATCAGTTGCTTGTCCTTGCTTAGTGATCCTGCAAGTTTCGTTTGGTCCTTATTGCTCACGCCTCCGTTTTTATCCTTCCGGGTCATGCTCTCGCTGTCTTTTCCCTTATTATACGTGGCTTGCGAGTTGCCCCATTCTTTTTCCACGGCTTTAAAATCGTTTTTCAGAATATTGAAAATGATCAGGAATAAGATCAGCACCACCAGCCCGAAACCCGACAAACGTTTGATGATGAACCATGCGAAATGTTTTTCATCTTCGTTCATGTTCCGGATCAGCTCGGAAGTGTATATGATGTAAAAAGCGTACGCCAATACCGGCACAAATGCATTGATCAGCGTTTCCACTTTTATATCCGTTGTTTTGCTTACGATCACCATCTGGGTAACCAATAGCAATACGCTCCAGCCGATGGTGAAATACCTTGAACGGCTGAAACCAAAGCCGGAAAGCCAACCCAGGCAAAATAAAATAGTGAAGATGAGGAACTGGATGGAGAAATAAAAAGCATCAAACTCACCGATGGTAAGGCTGCCTAAAAATTTATAAGTAAAATAACAAAGCGCAAATACAATGGTTGCAGTACTTATGAAGCGGAAACGGAAAGCGTAAAAGATAATGGAGGCACCCAATCCAAAAGAAAAATAAACGCCTTGTTTGATCCAATTGTTCTCTAAAATATTGTAAAACCGGTTGACGTCCCACAGCATGTAAAAAAAGAAAATAGCCGTAGGCACAGCCAGCAAAACCAGTTGCGCCATTACTTTTTTCCAGCTATGTACTTTTCCTAATCCCATTATTATTTATTTATGCGTTCTTTTTCAATACAGTAGAACGGTCGTATTGTTCCAATAATTGTTTCAATTGTTTTTCGTTTTTCGCCACTTTCAGGCGTAATAAAGATAAGCTCCAGTTGGTTTTATACACTGCTGCTTTTTCTTTTTCCTGCTGTATAAACAGCCACTGGATCCAGTCGCCAAAATGCTGCCTGTTAAAGCTTTCGGTAAGCGGGATAAAAATAAAAGAAATTTCACTTCCATGCGCTTCGATCAGTTCCTGCACTTGCGCCACATCGCTCAGCGACGAGATCACGATCACCGATGCATCCCTGGTTTTTACATAATCTCTTAATTCCAGTTCGGTTTGCCAACGGCTTACGCTGATGGAATATTTGACCTGTTCCTCTGCGCTTTCCATTTGTGTTTGGGATACATCCTGGTCAGGAATGTATTTTACTTCATACCCTTTTTGTAATAACTGTTTGTACACCGACCAGATCACTGTTTTATAATGGTTCAGGAACGGAATTTCCACCACTTCATTTCCCTGTACATTCAGCGATGTAAAAAAAGAAGGGTAGAGGTACATGTGAGAAGCATACGGGTCAAGGATTTCCGGGATGCGCACCACCAGCTCTTTATTTTTTGCATATATTTTCCAGACAATTCGGCGCACATCATCATTGCTCTCAAAATTTTTATAATTGATCAGCTCGCCTTCCACTTTTTTTAATTCCTCGATGCGGGTGCTGGTCTCTTCTGTTTTTCGCGGAAATGCTTTGATCATTTTGGAAGATCGTGTCGCCGGTTGTGTATGAAAGCTGTTGCTGGCATTAATCGTTATTGCGATGGAGAAAAACTGGAAAAAATCTTCAAAATAAATGATCGCTTTATCTATCCTGTATTCTTTTATTTCCGGCAATTGCCAGTTATAAACCCCATTAATGGTGGTGCTGAATACTTTTTTATCGGCGCGTTTCACGATCAAAAATTTTTCTGAAAAATGAATACTGTCGTATTTCAAACGCACTTTTACAAATCCCAATAAAGGTTTTAAAACCGGGTGAATGTAAAATGCAACGGTTTGTTTGGGTTGTGCCGAATCTTCCCGCGATGGTGTAGTGATACGGAAATCAATTCCTGTTTTTCTTTTTTTCCAGCTAAAAAATAAAAAGGAAATAAGGACAGTCAGTAATGCAACCGAAAAAATGGAGATAACAAAAAGGATGGCAAAGCGCAATAACAATGCAAAAATATCTTTGTAAGCCGAATCCGGTATGCCGGCCTGGCTTTGCAGCCATTGGTAACCAATGATACCGGCCACGCAGAACAATACAAAATACCAGGTAAATGGAATGTAAAACCCTATCCGCCTCAAAATAAAACGACTATTTCTGAATCGTTTACGCATAGATGGATGGGAAATTAAATGGTGTATTCATAGAATAGTTTGTCCTGTAAAGCTAATAAATTTGATTAGAAAAAAAGAATGCCAATCGATGTTTTTAGCTTTATTGTAAATAATTAACAAACAAATTATTTTGCAGGCGCCAGGCTCTGTTGTTTATCCTGTCCTGCCATTGGATAAAAAAATCCCGGAACAAAACGATGTTCCGGGATTTTCTACAATTAACCTATGAAAAATTATTTTACTGGATAATCAATTTACCGCTGCTGATCTCTTTATTATCATTGATCAGGCGATAGAAGTAAACTCCTTTTGTCAGGTCTTTTCTATCCACGCGCACATCGTATGTATGAATGTTCGAGAGGATCATCACTTCTTTTCCTAATACATCAAAGATGTGGATTTCAGTTCCGTTCAGCTGAATCGCTTTTCCGATCGATACCGTTGTGTAATCAATGAATGGATTCGGATAAACAGTTACGGTAGTGCTCTCATTTGCAGTAGCAACACCGGTACACAGATCCACTACAATGTTCGAAGTATCACTGTTAGCGCAGGAATTGGCATCACTGTATGTATACGTGACCACAAATGTACCCGCACCTGATGTGCCCGGTGTAAATGTGGTACCGCCTGTAACTCCTGTTCCTGAGTAAGATCCGCCAGCCGGACTACCACCCGATAATGTAAATGCAGGGCCGTTATCGCATACCGGCGTAAAGGATGCTAAGCTTACGCTTGGTATCGCGTTTACCGTTACGTTGATGTTAAGGGCAGCACTCGCACCGCAAGTGTTATTTTCCGTTACAGATACAATTCCACTGTTGGTATGTGCTGTTGTTATAATCGAATTTGTTGTGGAAGTGCCAGTCCAGGTTGCAGGCAGTGCCCATGTATACCCGCTTGCATTTGGATCGGCATTTACCTGGAAGTTTGCAATAACGCCGTCACAGATAATTGAGTCTGCTGAAACCAATGTAGGTTTAACCGGTGCCGATTGTACATCAATTGCCAATTGCTGCGTACCGCTGTTTCCACATCCGTTTGTTGCATACACCGAAATAGTGCCTGCTGTACCGTCTGTAGTTACACTGATCGTTTCTGTTGTGGATGCTCCGCTCCATCCACCCGGTAATGTCCAGTTGAAAGATGTTGCAGTAGGATCGGCAGGAACGTTGTACACGTGTGTACCTGCACCGCAAATGGTATCGTTACCGCTGATCGCAACAGGGAATAAAGGCAATGGATTCACGGTTGCTGCAATGCTTTGTGCGATGCTGCTTCCGCAGGCATTGTTTGCCGTTACCATAATGTTGCCGTTCATCACACCGGTTGTTGCAGTAATGGTTTCTGTCGATGATGTGCCCGACCAGTCGCCCGGCAATGTCCAGGTATAATCGGTTGCCGCTGCATCTACAGGTACGCTGTATGTTTGCGTTGTTCCTTCACAAATAGTGGTTGTACCGGTAATCGCTGCCGGTTGTGCCGGAACAGTGTTTACTGCTACTGTTACTGTTTGTGCAGTACCTAATCCGCAGGCATTGCTTGGCGTTACGGTAATGGTTCCACCTGTTGCATTTGAAGTTGCGCTGATGCTATTTGTTGTAGATGAGCCGGACCATCCGCCAGGTAAGGACCAAACATAGTTGGTTACGTTCGGATCGGTTGCTACAGCATAGGTGTTAGTTGTACCGCTGCATATAGTTGTGTTTCCTGTAATTACTACAGGCTGAACCGGAGCGCTGCCGATGTTGATCACCATTGATTGTGGCGTACTTGCGCCGCAGCTGTTGTTCGCAGTTACAGAGATGGTGCCTCCGGTTGTAGTTGCAGTAGCTGTAATAATATTTGTAATCGAGCTTCCTGACCATCCTCCCGGTAATGTCCATGAATAGAAGGTTGCAGTAGGATCATTTGTTACGCTGTACACTGCCGCCGATCCAGGACAAATGCTGTTGGTGCCTGTCATCGCAGATGGTTGAGCAGGAGCAGAGTTTACGATCACTGCAACCGATTGTGGCGTGCTGCTTCCGCAGCCGTTGTTAGCAGTTACAATAATGCTTCCGCTACTTGTTCCCGCAGTAGCATTTATCGTATTGGTGGTGGACGTTCCGCTCCATCCGCCCGGTAACGACCAGGTGTAAGAAGTAGCGCTTGGGTCATTTGTTACACTGTATGTTTGTGAAGTACCCGAGCAGAAGTTCGTGTTTCCACTGATTGCGGCAGGTTGTGCCGGAACAGGGTTTACCGTGATTACCAATGTTTGTGAAGTGCTTGTTCCACAGCTATTGTTCGCGGTTACACTTATTGTTCCGCCTGTAGTGCCTGGTGTAGCGCTGATCGTGCTGGTCGTTGAAGTACCGCTCCATCCGCTAGGTAACACCCATGTATAGGATGTTGCACCGCTTACTGCAGATACGCTGTAAGTTGTACCTGACCCCTGGCATACGCTTGCAGGACCTGTTATCGCAACCGGTTGGGTTGGGGTTGTACTGATGTTCACTGCCAGTGTTTGTGCCGTGCTTGTTCCGCAGGTATTGTTGGCTACCACAGAAATTGTTCCTCCTGTAGTGGTTGCCGTTGCCGTAATGCTTGGTGTAGTGGACGTTCCTGCCCATCCGCCAGGCAAGGTCCATGTATATGATGTTGCACCGCTCACAGGGCTTATGCTGTAAGTATTAACGCTGCTTGTACATACAGTAGTGTTGCCGGTAATCGCTGTAGGTTGTGCCGGTAATGGATTTACTGTTACTACCACGTTATCCGTAAAGCTACAAGTACCATTGGATACCGTTACAGTATAGGTTGTAGTTGTTGCTGGGCTTGCAACAGGAGTAGCAATATTTGTTGCGCTCAATCCTGTAGCCGGTGACCATGAATATGTTCCGCCACCGGTTGCATTCAGTGTGGTATTACTGCCAGCACAAATTGCCACATCAGCGCCCGCATTTACCGAGCTTCCGCTCAATACAGTTACTATTACCATGTCTATTGCCGTACATGAACCGTTAGTAGCAGTTAATGTATACGTAGTTGTGGATGTTGGTGTGGCAACAGGGTTTGCAATCGTTGTGGAACTTAATCCTGTCGGAGGCGTCCATGCATACGTTGTTGTGGTAGTTGCCGGTACGCTCCAGGTAAACGTTGTTCCGTTCCCGGGGATTGTTGTAGGAGCACCGCTGCTGAAATAACAATAATCCGAAGGTACCGAACCGCGTGTGGAATTTACCCAGGCCCCGGTAGATGAAGTTACTGTTCTGTTATGAACATTTGTTGCAAATGTATTGTCCGCACCTCTTAAACCGATCTCCGGGTAGTTTGTTCCGGCCCCCACTGTTGTTGGTGCTTTGTAAACAATGTTGATCTGTTTCGTAACCGTGTTCAATCGGATCTGGAAGCTGATCCTGTCCAGCGTACCGGTTGATGCATAACGGCCCATATCCTGGTATTGAACAATAAATTCGTTTCCTACTGTTTGGTACCTGATCTCCGGAGTACCGGTAGTCGATTTGTTCAAATCCACACCGAATGCAGAAATAAGGCCACCCGCATACGTATTTAAGCTGGAGATTGGGTTGTAATCAGTAGTGCTTGGTACTGTTGTTCCCAGTGAAATAAATCCATTGGTAGAAATGTAGGCTGTCGTGTACGCCACGTTGTTATAGGTAAACGACGGGATCGTAACAGCACCTGAAACCACATCATCCATAGAGGTGCTTGCGCCATTCAGCCAAACTGTACCACTTGTAATGGCAGTGTATGTTCCTACCGCTTGCGTGTAATTATAGCTTGTTGCAATATTCACCCATGGAGTGGAAGTGCCACCGGTTGACGAACCGCTCAGTGCAGTGCTGTTACCCAAACAGATGGTTACATCCGGGCCGGCATTGGCGGTAAGATTTCCTGTGGTAACCACTACTGCATCTGTTGATGAGCAGGTTCCATTGGATACTGTCACAGTGTATGTAGTTGTAGATGCTGGTGTAGCAACCGGGTTGGCAATGTTAGGGTTGCTCAATCCAGCTATTGGCGACCAGCTGTATGTTGATCCGCCCGAAGCGCTCAATGTGGTACTTCCTCCGCAGGCGATGGTCACATCTGTTCCTGCATTTGCAACAGGAGCCGGATTTACTGTAATTGTTACGGTTGCGGTTGATGTACAAGAGCCGCCGTTGCTTACCGTTACCGTGTAGGTAGTCGTAGATGCTGGTGTAGCAACCGGGTTGGCAACCGTTGGGCTGCTTAATCCTGTTACCGGCAGCCACGAGTAAATTGTTCCGCCTGTTGCATGCAGCGTAGTATTGCTTCCCGAACAAATAGTTACAGGAGAGCCTGCATTAGCAGTCGGTGCCGGGATAACTGCAATTGTTACAGTATCTGAAGCGGTGCAGCTACCACTGGTAGCTGTAAGCGTATAAGTCGTGGTTGTAGTTGGTGAAGCAATCGGGCTTGCAATGGTGCTGGAGCTTAAGCCAGTAGAAGGGTTCCATACATAAGTGCTTGTAGCCGGTGCATAAATTTTTGCCCAGAAATCATCCCCGTTACCACCCAATGATGTTAATGTGGTTGTTCCGAATGTAGCTGTTGGTCCACCGCCATTTAAATCATTGAAGAAACCGCCGATGTAAATGTTTCCGCTGCCATCCGCGCCTACGCCTTGCGGCATATCTCCGCCCGGAGCGGCAGACGTAGATTGTATGGCTGTAACTACGCTGTTACCCGGACTGAATGATGCTACAAATGTTTGATTTTTGGAACCAAATGACCCAAGGCTGAAAGTGCCGATGTTCATTGTGGCGCTTGTACTTGTTGCTGCCAGTATAATGTTTCCGGTGCCGGGTGCAATGCACAATGCATTTCCGTATTCGGTGCCGCTTCCGCCGATAGCGCGCGCCCACTGTTCAACACCCGAGCTGTTATATTTTATAAGTCCTATATCCGTACCACCTGCCGAAGTCAGTGAAAATGCCCCAAAGCTGGTTGTTCCCTGGAAAGAAGCTGCCATGTATGCGTTTCCTGAAGGGTCTACCGTAATGGCTTTTGGCTGCTCGCTAAAGCCTGCAATACCATAGGTTCTGATCCACTGGATCGTGCCCGATGGATTGTATTTTGCAATAAACTCGTCGTCATCTGTCCCGGTTCCACCCGCTGCAGTAACAGTGAAGCTACCGAACGTGGATGTTGCCGAAAATGTTCCAACCACGTATGAATTTCCTGCTGCATCTATTCCAATGCTGCTTCCTGTTTCATTTGAAGAAGAGGAGCTGCTTCCGCCACCCTGCACCCATTGGCAAACGCCTGTTGTGCTGTATTTTGCAGTAAATGCGTCAAATCCGCCAGCTCCTGTAACCGACAGGCTGCCAAAAATAGCTGTACCTCCAAAATATCCGGTAATCCAGCATCCGCTTGCATCTGCTGCAATGCCTTTGCCTTCTTCCGTTGCAGTCTCGCCTGCTTTTACCGCAAATTGGATCACACCGGCGGAATTGTATTTCGCTACAAACACATCCTGTGCTCCGGAAGAAGTAAGGGTAATGGATGTAAAGGTTGCTGTAGTCATAAAAGAGCCGGTTACGTATACGTTTCCGGAAGGGTCCACTGCAATTCCGAACCCTGTATCAGTGCTTGAGCCGCCTGCTTTTACTGCCCACAGTACCGTTCCAGCAGCATTCATTTTCGCTACAAAAATGTCCATATTGCCTGAAGCCGTTAAAGAGAAACTTCCGAATGTGACTGTGTTCTGAAAATACCCGGTGATGTATGAGTTGCCGGCAGCATCTGTTGTCATGGCAAAAATCTTATCCCAGCCTGAGCTTCCAAACCTGATAGCAGCGGTCCAGCTCGTTAACGAAGCCGTACCTGTTGTCGTGCCGTTCAGCGTAGTACTGCTTCCCGCACAAATCTGTGCATAATTTCCTGCATCCACTGTCATTCCGTTTACAGTTACCACTACGGCATCTGTAGATGAACAGGAGCCATTGGTTGCTGTTACTGTATATGTTGTGGTTGTGGAAGGTGTGGCCACAGGGTTTGCAATGTTTGTTGCGCTCAATCCGGTTGCCGGGCTCCATGAATAAGAAGTTCCTCCCGATGCACCCAATGTTGCTGTGCCTCCGCAGGACACAGATACATCAGCCCCGGCGTTGGCAGTTGGTAATGGATTAACCGTTACTGTTACCGCTGCTGTTGAAGAGCAGGAACCATTTCCAACTGTTACCGTGTAAGTAGTCGTTGTTGTTGGTGTGGTCACCGGATTGGCAATGTTGGTTGCGCTTAATCCTGTAGCCGGTAACCAGCTGTATGTTGTTCCGCCCGAAGCGTTTAATGCAGTAGATGTACCTGCACATATAGTAGCAGGTGCTCCTGCATTTGCAACAGGTGTTGGATTAACGGTAATTGTCACTGTTGCTGATGCCAAACAGCCCAATGATGTACCTGTTACAGTATACGTTGTTGTGGTTGTTGGTGTAGCAGTTGGATTAGGAATGTTGGCATTGCTTAATCCTGTAGCCGGTAACCAGCTGTAAGATGTTCCACCCGTAGCACTTAGAGGTGTGCTGCTTCCTGAACAGATGGTTGCTGTACCTGTTGCTGCAACAGTAGGAATAGGATTTACACTGATAGTCACTGTTGCCGTATTGGAGCAGGAACCGTTTGTACCCGTTACGGTATACGTAGTGGTTGCTGCCGGTGAAGCAGAGGGGTTTGTAATGTTTGGATTGCTTAATCCTGTTGCTGGTAACCAGCTGTAAGTGGTAGCGCCTGTTGCATTCAACGTGGCGCTGCTTCCAGCACAAATGGTTGATCCGCCTGTTGCAGCAACTGTAGGTGTAGGCACTACTGTAATGGTAACGGTGGCTGTACCTGTACAACCCGCAGTTGTTCCGGTAACGGTATATGTAGTAGTTGTAGCCGGATTTGCATTTGGATTAGCAACTGTTGGGCTGCTTAATCCTGTTGTTGGCAACCAGCTGTAAGTGGTGGCACCACTCGCCGAAAGCGGAGTGGAAGTACCCGAACAAATTGTTGCTGTTCCGCCAGCAGTTACTGTAGGGGCCGGATTTACGTTAATCGTAACCGTTGTAGAGCCAGAGCATCCGCCGGATGTACCTGTTACTGTATAAGTAGTGGTAGCTGTTGGATTTGCTACCGGGTTATTAATATTCGCATTGCTCAATCCTGTTGCCGGTAACCATGCATAGGATGTAGAAGCTCCGCTTGCCGAAAGCGATGTGCTGCTTCCGTTACAAATAGTGGTTGTGCCTGATACCGTAATTACCGGGATCGGGTTCACCGTGATCGTAACTGTTGTTGTACCGGTACACGATCCGGATGCTCCGCTAACGGTATAGGTTGTAGTTGTTGTAGGGGTAGCAGTTGGATTGGCGATGTTGGTTGCGCTCAATCCTGTTGCCGGTGCCCATGAGTAAGTCGTTGCTCCGCTTGCAGAAAGTGCCGTGCTGCCTCCGTTACAAATACCTGTCGTTCCTGATACGCTGATCACCGGTAATGGCGTAACAGTAACTGTTACAGATGCCGAAGCTGAGCATCCTGTTGATGTTCCGTTTACAGTGTATGTGGTAGTGCTTGCCGGTGTGGCAATTGGGTTGGCAACGTTGGCATTGCTTAATCCTGTACCCGGTGTCCATACATAGGTAACTGCACCGCTTGCATTCAAGGATGTGGAATTTCCTGCACAAACAGTAGCCGTTCCAATTGCGGTTACGTTCGGGATAGGATTTACGGTGAGTGTTACTGTTGTGGTAGCGCTACAGCTTCCTGTATTTCCGGTAACAGTATATGTTGTTGTGGATGTTGGATTTGCAACCGGGTTCGAAATGTTTGCCGCACTTAATCCTGTTGTTGGTAACCAGTTGTAGTTGGTTGCCCCGTTTGCAGTTAAGTTGGTGCTGTTTCCGTTACAGATAGTAGTTGTTCCGCTTACGGTCACTACAGGGATCGGTGTAACCGTAATGGTTACTGTTGCTGTAGCAGTACAACCGCCGCTTGTTCCGGTAACGGTATAAGTGGTAGATGTGCCTGGTGTTGCAGTAGGTGTAGGGCTTGTGGTGCTGCTTAATCCGGTAGCCGGACTCCAGCTATAGGTTGTTGCGCCACTCGCTGTTAATGGTGTGGATGTTCCCTGGCAAACTGTGGTTGTTCCCGTAGCTGTAACTGTAGGTACAGGATTAACGGTTACAATCACGGTAGTGGTATTGGAACAGCCCGCGGTAGTTCCTGTAATCGTATATGTTGTAGTTGCAGCCGGTGATAAGGATGGGTTGGCAATGTTTGGATTGCTCACACCAGCAGATGGCGACCAGTTGTAAGAAGTTGCACCGCTTGCTGTAACAACTGCCGATGAACCTAAACAAATGCTTACGTTGCCGGATGTGGAAATATTCGGAAGCGGGTTAACTGTTACCGGTACGCTTGCTGTAGCTGTACAACCTAATGAGGTGCCGCTTACTGTGTATGTGATCGATGTGGTTGGTGAAGCCGTTGGGTTTGCAACGGTAGTGCTGCTCAATCCTGTTCCCGGACTCCAAACATAGGTAGTTGCACCGCTTGCGTTTAAGCTTGCGGATGCCCCGTTACAAATTGTTCCGGAACCGCTGGTTATAACTGTTGGGATCGGGTTAACCGTTATCGCAGAAGTTGCCGTTGCAGAACATCCGCCGGTAGTTCCCGTTACGGTATACGTTGTGGTTCCTGTTGGCGTAGCAGTTACTGTTGGAGCTGTGGTAGAGCTTAATCCTGTTGCCGGCAGCCATGTATAGGCTGCTGCGCCGCTTGCCATCAATGTGGTTGAACCTCCGGTACAAATAGCTATTGACGAAGGCGATGCACCCACTGTTGGTACCGGGTTTACTGTAATGGTAACGGTTGCTGTATTTGAGCATCCGCCGGTAGTACCTGTTACGGTGTATGTTGTTGTGGCTGTTGGAGTAGCAGTAGGGTTGGCAATGTTGGCATTGCTTAATCCTGTTGCAGGCAACCAGCTGTATGACGTGGTTCCGCTTGCTGTTAACGGCGTTGAATTTCCATTACAGATCGTAGCAGTTCCGCTTGCAGTTAATGCCAACCCGCTAATGTTGAATGCAGCATCGCTTTGGTCAACGCGTGTACCCACAACTGCATCAGTTACTCTTACAAGGCAGGAAGAAGAGATCGTGTTCGGAACGCTCCATGCGTAGGTACAGCTGCTTCCTGCTGCTGCATACGATGTAATGATGGACGTCCAGGTAGACCCTCCATTGATAGAATAATCTAAATTATAACTTCCGGATGTTCCGCTTGCATTCCAGTTAATATTTTGTGTAGAGCACGTTTGCCAGTTTTCACCACCGTTTGGAGCTGTTACGGTAATAGCAGGAGTAGTGGTAGTGATGGTAAATACCACGTCACTCTGATCGCGCTTACAAGTATTTACATTGTCCGTAACGCGTACCAAACAATTGGTGCTTGGTGCATTCGGGATCGTCCATGCGTAAGTATTGGTTGTAATGTTGGTGTTGAACACAATCGTGATCCAGGTAGAACCGCCGTTTGTAGAATATTCAATATTATAAAAATTGGAAACACCGCTGGATGTCCAGGTGATGTTCAATACCGATCCAACCACATAGCTACCGCCAAAATTTGGTTGTGTAACTGTAATAGCCGGCGAAATGGTAAATACCGCATTGCTGGCGTCGATCTTCGTCGGAACGCTTACATCAGATACTCTTACCAGACAGTTGGCAGATGGAGTAGTAGGCAATGTCCATGTGTACGAACACGCGCCTGTTGAAGCCGCTGCGTAAGAAGCTACGATGGTTGTCCATGCACCTCCGCCGTTGATCGAATATTCCAGCTTGTAATTTCCGGAACATCCGCCTGCCGTCCAGTTGATACTGGTAGTGGTACAGCTTCCAAGGTTTTCGCCGCCGTTTGGCGCCGTTACCACAATGGCCGGTGCAATCGTAAAATCAACATTGCTGATGTCGTTTGTAGTTAAGTTACCGTAATCACTCACTCTTACCAAACATTGTGTGGAAGGAGTGTTCGGCACCGTCCAGCTGTATGATCCTGTATTGGTATATGCTGCAGAGATCACAATCCATGTTCCGCCGTTATCGGTCGAGTATTCAATTTTTACAAACGAAGAGGATAAATACGCGTAATTCCAGTTGATCGAATACGTGCTTCCTACATAATAAGTCACAGCTGTATTTGGTGCTGTTACTGTAATAAATGGCGTTCCCGGTAAAATCGTAAATACCGCGTCGCTTTGATCTGTTTTACAAGGATTGGCCGCATCGTAGATCCGAACCAAACATTGTGTTCCCGGTGTATTCGGAATGGTCCAGTTGTACAATCCACTGGAAGCTACCGCTGTTGTTGTAATGGTTGTCCAGGTACTGCCGTTATCAATAGAGTACTGGATCGTTAAGTTCGTTGAAGTTCCAACAGCAGCCCATGTAATATTTTGCGTTGGGCCGCCCACTTGCCATACTTCGCCGCCGTTTGGAGCAGTTACAATAATGGAAGTGTTCAATGGAATTGTAAATGGTGTGTTACTGATGTCCGTAGCAGTAGGGATGCTCACATCCGTAACGCGTACCAAACAATTGGTAGATGGTGTATTCGGGATCGGTGCCCATGTGTATGAACAGGTTGTTCCCGCGCCCCCGTTATAAGATGCATTCAGTGTGATCCAGGTAGTTCCGCCGTTGATCGAATATTCGATCTTCGCATTGTTGGTAGTTCCGCCACGTGTCCAGGTAATGGTTTGCGTGGAGCAACCCTGCCAGTTCTCACCACCGTTTGGAGATGTTACGGTGATAAATTGTGGCGCAATCGTAAAGTCCACGTTACTGATATCGTTCACCGATGGGTTTCCGAATTCGCTTACTCTTACCAAACATTGTGTGGAAGGCGTATTTGGTACGGTCCAGGCATATGATCCGCTGTTGGCAACCGAAGCAACAATGCTGATCCATGATGCACCGTTATCGATGGAATATTCCAGTTTCACAAAAGAAGAAACAAGGTAAGCCGAGTTCCATGTAATCGTATTGGAATTCGCAACATACCATGTCACCGCTGTATTCGGCGATGTAACAGTGATGGTTTCTGTTGGAGGTGAAATGGTAAATGTGGCGTTGCTCACATCAAATTTACAAGTATTGGATGCGTCAAATATTTTCACCAAACAAGTGGTGGATGGTGTGTTCGGGATCGTCCATGGATAGGTTCCGCTTACTGCATTGGCAGTAGTGGTGATGGTGTTCCAGGTAGCGCCGTTGTCGGTAGAATATTGGATCGTTAAGTTGGTAGATGTTCCTGCAGCCGCCCAGGTAATGTTTTGCGTAGGGCCGCCTACTTGCCAGATCTCACCGCCGTTTGGCGTGTTCACAATAATAGCGGTATTCTGAATGATCGAGAAAGGAAAGTTACTTACATCCGTAGCGGTAGGAACACTTACATCCGTTACACGGATCAAACAATTGGTGGATGGTGTGTTTGGTACCGTTCCCCATGTATAAGAACAGGATGTTCCTGCGCCTGCATTGTAAGATGCAATGATCGTGGTCCATGTAGCTCCGCCATCCAGTGAATATTCAATTTTTGCATTGTTCACCGTTCCGCCCCTGTTCCAGGTAATGGTTTGTGACGAACAGCCAGGGAAATTCTCGCCACCGTTTGGCGACGTTACCGTAATAAATTGCGATGCGATCGTGAAATCCACATTGCTTACGTCGAATGTAGCCGGACTGGCTGCATCACTCACTTTCACCAAACATTGTGTGGAAGGAGTATTTGGCACTGTCCAGTTATAAGAGTTTACGTTATTGGTAGCTGCTACGATCGTGATCCAGCTTGCGCCGTTGTCAATGGAATATTCCAGTTTTACGTTCGGGCCGCTTAGTGTGGTGTTGCTCCAGGTGATGGTATAGGTATTGGCTACATAATAAGTAAGTGCCGTATTTGGAGCAGTTACAGTAATCACCGGCGATGAGATCGTGAAATCCACGTTGCTGATGTCGTTTGCCGATGGATTTCCGAATTCACTCACTCTCACCAAACATTGTGTAGAAGGTGTATTCGGAACGGTCCAGTTATATGATCCGCTGTTCGCAACCGACGATACAATTGTGATCCAGGATGCACCATTGTTGATCGAGTATTCGATCATCACGTTAGGGTTTACAATGTACTGGCTCGTCCAGGTGATCGTGTAGGTTTGCAATGCGTAATACGTTACTGCGGTATTTGGTGCCGTTACAGTAAATATTGGTGTTCCCGGTGAAATGGTAAACACTGCATCACTGTTATCAAACTTACAAGGGTTTGCCGCATCGTAAATTTTTACAAGGCATTGGTTGGATGGTGTGTTCGGAATTGTCCATGCATACAATCCGCTTGCAGCATTGGCCGTTGTGGTGATCGTCGTCCAGGTGCTTCCGTTATTTGTAGAATACTGGATCGTTAAGTTGGTAGAAGTTCCAACAGCCGCCCAGGTAATATTTTGCGTTGGGCCACCCACTTGCCAGGTTTCACCGCCATTTGGCGCTGTTACTATAATGGAAGTGTTTGGTGAAATTGTGAATGGGTTGTTGCTGATATCCGTAGCAGTTGGAATGCTCACATCCGTTACACGCACCAAACAGTTGGTGGAAGGTGTATTCGGGATGCCTGCCCAGCTGTATGAGCAGCTTGTTCCTGCGCCTGCATTATAGGATGCATTCAGTGTGATCCAGGTAGCGCCGCCGTCTAATGAATACTCAATTTTATCGTTGTTCACCGTTCCGCCCCTGTTCCAGGTGATCGTTTGTGTCGAACAGCCCGGCCAGTTCTCCGTTCCGGTATTTGGTGATGTTACCGTTATAAATTGTGGTGCAATAGTAAAGTCCACGTTGCTGATGTCGTTCACCGCCGGTGACCCGAATTCACTCACCCTCACCAAACATTGTGTAGAAGGTGTATTCGG
>OLLL01000072.1_pt1 | contig 24040 bp, 21 predicted proteins | sample 1604541 | NCBI WGS metagenome assembly OLLL01 (sample SAMEA104055722, study PRJEB20765) | soil metagenome | isolation source: soil
TCCAACAAGCTTTACATTGCAAATACCATTACAGGCCTTCCATTGGTTTACGGCGATTTTACAACAGCCCGCATTGGCTTAGGAACCATTACTCCCGCTGCAACACTTGATGTAACAGGTTCAGCAAAAATCGGGACAAACGGAACCGTTTTAACGAATGTGATAAAAGTAATTGTAAACACAGATGTAGCTTCTGTTGCAGCAGGTACAAGCCTTGTGCAAACATACGCGGTGCCGAATGCAGCAATCGGTTCGGTGGTGTATGTTTCTCCTGATGCCGCATTGGCAAATGGATTGGTGATCGCTTATGCCCGTGTTTCTGCAGCAAATACAGTAGAAGTAAAATTTTTAAACGATTCGGCTACAGCAATTGATCCACCCGCAATGAATTATAATATTGTAGTGATTCAATAAATTTTTCAATAAAAAGTCGGTATAAAAGCCGGGGAAACCGCAAACAATTGTAACACATTGTTTGCGGTTTTTCTTTGGCATACCACTGGCGCGTTTTTTAGTACCACTGATTTATAATATCCCGCCACATACACACTTCGGATATTTACAACGCTTTATTGCAGCATCTTTATCCCCGGAGACACTGATACATCGAACTTAATTAATTGTTATATTTATACTATTCCAACATGAAAACAAGACTACTTTTTTTAATCAGTACAACTATTGTATTATTAAGCAACACAACCGGATTTGCTCAAAGCCCGGCTTATAGCTGGGTTAAACAGGCCGGTGGAAACAGCGGCAGCTCTCCGTCAAGTATATCTACCGATGCAAGCGGGAATATAATAGCCGTGGGGACCTTTTACGGACGCTCTCTTATTTTCGGGAACGATACGCTGATGAACGCTGATACCACAGGTGCTACGGATGATATATTTGCCGTAAAATATGATCCTTCCGGAAATCCGCTTTGGGCAAGGCGGGCCGGTGGCGTACAGGATGATCATGGAAAAAGAGGCTATGCTGATGCCAGCGGGAATGTGTATGTAACCGGTAATTTTTTCGATTCAATAATCGTCTTTGAGACAGACACTGTAATCGTACCGGGCATACATACATTCACTCTAGGGGCAAATGCCAATCCTTTTATTGTAAAGTACGATCCCATGGGCAATGTGCTTTGGGCAAAAGCAAATACCGGTTTTTCTATTGCCACAAGCTCTGCCGTTTCTACAGATGCAGCCGGAAATGTATATGTTGCGGGATGGTTTTTAGGAAGTATTGGAGTTACTTTTGAAAGCACCCACCTGACAAGTACCGGGGGATGGGATCCTTTTCTTCTCAAGTACGATGCTTCCGGAAATCTGCTCTGGGTGAAGAATACAGGCGGAGCATACAATGCCAAAGTGTTCGACATGGCAGTAGATCCGAGCGGGAACAGCTATATTACCGGCTATTTTGATACTCCGACGATTGCATTTGATGCCATTACATTAACCAATACAGACCCTCATACACAAGATATTTATATTGTAAAATACGATCCTTCCGGCAATGTGATCTGGGCAAAAAACCAGGGAGGTACTCTGAGTGATGAAGCATTTAGCATTGTGATAGATGCTGCCGGCAATTCATTTATAAGTGGTTGTACAAATGCCCTGTTAGGGCCTGTAATCGGGACACCTTATGCATGCAAAGGATTTGTATCAAAATATGATCCTTCAGGAAATCCTCTTTGGACAAAAGTTACGGGCGGTACCGGTGACAGTTATGCAGATGATGTAACGATTGATCAAAACGGAAACATCCTGGCTTCAGGTGAGTTTTTGGGAATAACCGGTTGGGGCCCTTACACACTAACCAATGCTGCGCCAACCGGATCAGATATTTTTATTGCAAAATTTGACAGCACAGGAAACGAGCTGTGGGCTACAAGCTCCGGTGGAACAGCCTATGATGCCGGATCTGCCATCACAACGGATAATAACAATAATATAATTATTGGCGGATATTTTGAAAGCCCTACGATCAGCTTTGGAGCGACCAATTTAACATATACAGGCTCCACTCTTTTTGTGGCTAAAATGGACAATGTGCGAAGTGTGGTGTGGCCCGGCGATGCTGATTATAATTTTACTGTGAGTAATAATGATCTCTTACCTATCGGTTTGTATTACGGACAAACAGGCGCTATTCGAACCGTTACCGGCAACGCATGGCAGGCGGATACCTGCAGCGATTGGGGTATGCTTGAAACAAACGGTGTGGATATTAAAAATGCAGATTGCAATGGCGATGGGCTCATCGATGCGAATGATACACTTGCTGTAAATATTAATTTTACTTCGGTGCATAGTATTATGTCACATCCTATTAATATTAACAGTACCAGGTCTCCGCTTCCTGATCTGCATTTTGTGACCAGCAGCAGCGCTTATCCGGCAGGCAGCACTATTGATGTGGAAGTATGGGCGGGTACGTCCTCCGTTCCCGTAACAGATTTGTACGGGCTCGCCTTTGATATTAATTACGAAACTTCTTTTGTGCAATCCGGCACCGAAAGTATTTCCTATCCGGTTAACTGGCTGGGAACAACAGGTACTAATGCCATCAGCATTGCCAAAGTGGATCCCTTGGCGGCAACTGCTTATGGCGCCGAAACAAGGACGGATCATACAAATGCAAGCGGCTTTGGAAAAATCAGCGATTTTAAATTTCAATTAAAAAATGCCATCCCTGCAAATTCGGTTATGCATTTTTCGGTTTCCGGGTATAAATCAAATGATGCAACGGGTACGGGAGTGTTTTTTAATACACAACCGGACAGCATCCTGATCAATTCAACAGCAGGAATAAATGAATTAACAAACAGTGCAGGCATCAGCGTTTTTCCAAACCCTGCAACCGGAATTTTTAATCTTGTTGTTTCCGCACCAACAAAAAATACAATCGTTGAAGTGTACAACAGCACCGGTATTTTAGTGTACCGTAAAACAATTACCAATGAGCTGAACAGCATTGACCTGACTGCTCAACCCAATGGCTTGTACTTTGTAAAAGTAATGACAGATTCTAAAATTATCGCGTCTCAAAAAATGATCAGGCAGTAATTATTTTTTATCTGAAATTATGACAGAAACCATCACCTCAAAATTCAAAACAGCTTTTTGGTTCCAAATAGGAATAATGATCACTGTTATCAGTGGTTTTATTGTTTATTGCGTCAGGTGTTCGCTTCGCAATGGCGAGATCAATATTTACAGTGGAGAATTACTGGTGGGAATAGTAGTAAGTGGGTTGTTCATCTATTTATTAAATAATCTTTTAAGGATCGACATATCTGTCATTACGCTTACCCCGCAACACATGGTCATTGATTATTCCGTTACCAAAAAGCAAGAGATCATTGAATATTCTGAGATCTCCGGGCTTTCAACAGTCAGGGGGCGCTATGACAAAAGCTGGTCAATGGCAAGCAGAAAGTATTATGAAAGCCTGGAAGTAGAACTTACCAGCAATCGTACGATTTTTATCAGGGAAAATATGTATAGAAATTACAATGAATTAAAAGATACGCTTTACAGCATCACGAAACACCCCCGCGATTAACTCCAATATGGTTGCGGACAATGCCTTTCTGAAAGCCACAGATTCACAAATTTTTTATGTTTTAAATTATTTCACAGATAAATAAATCGCTTTGCGATTTGAAAATAATCTGCACAATTTGAATTTTTTTTACTTTTAATCTGTAAATCCGTGGCAGAAAATACTTGCATAGTATTACAAAAACCGGCGCAACTTTTACTACATTTATATACATGAACAAACAGGAAATCACCGACTCTCTTCAAAGCCATTATCATTCGTTTATTGATTACATGAACAGCCTTAGCGCCGAAGAATATGCGTATAGTTATCAGCAAAAGTGGACGGCAGGGCAGCAGCTGGAGCACATTGTATTGTGTGTAAAACCCATTGTACAGGTTTTCAGCATGGAGCCGGCTACGATCGAAAAAAATTTCGGGTCCACCAACAGGGCTGGCCACACCTATGAAACATTGCTGGCCGAATACGAGGCAAAATTAAAAGAAGGCGGAAAAGCACCCAACCGTTACGTTCCGGAAACATTAACAGCGGATGAACGGGGAATGCTAACGGAAATGCTGGCAAAAATGATCAATGATCTCTGCGCTAAAATCGAAAATTTTACAGACCCGGAACTCGATACATTGTGCATCCCGCATCCTTTATTGGGGAATTTAACACTGCGCGAAATGCTCTACAATGTGATCTATCACGTGCAGCATCACCAGGAAATGACACAGCAAAATTTAAAAAACAAGTAATTATTGGGTAATTGATGTAAAAACTTGCTATTTTTAGCATACTCCAATCCGGCCTGATGTTAGACAATTTCTGGAAAAAAATTATAAACCGCGGTGTTACACCCGATCTTGAATTCAACGTACGGAACAAGATCCGCATTTTCAATTCCTCTACTTTTGTAATCGGGTCCATTTATATATTTTATGCATTGGTTGGATTTTTGCGCGGACACATTCTTGCCGGCGTTCTTACATTCCTGGCCTGGGCCATCAGCGCATTTTGCCTATACCTGATGAGCCAGCGCAAATACGTATTGGCCTACCACATTACAGCGATCCTCGGCACCGTATTCCTTTTTGCATTTTCACTTTTTTACGGGGAAACAAACCTTACGCATATTTTTTTCTTTTTTGTACCTGTTGGAGCCCTCGTATTACTCGATGATTTTAAAGCCTGCTTTATCTACTTCGTATCAACGGTTATTTGCCTGGTCACGCTAAAAATACTTTTTGAGTTTTATCCGCCGTATTACCCAGTGGAAGCAATTAATAAATACCTGGCATATCTGAATATTGTAATGACCTGTACATTGCTTTACCTTGCCGTGCGGATGTTCAAATATGAAAATCTTATCTATTCAAAGGAGATCAGTCAGCAGCGTGATGTGATCGAAGAAAAAAACAAAGACATTGTAAGCAGCATCCATTATGCAAAACGCATTCAAAAAGCGTTGCTGGCTTCCGATAACCTACTGCAAAAAAATCTGCCCGAACATTTTGTTTTGTACAAACCGAAAGACATTGTGAGTGGCGATTTTTACTGGGGCGAAACCGTTGGCGACACCTTTTTATTTTGCACGGCAGATTGTACCGGGCATGGCGTTCCGGGCGCTTTCATGAGCCTGCTCGGGATCAGTTTCCTGAACGAATCGGTGAAGGAAAAAAAGATCACGCGCCCCGATCTTATTTTCAACCAATTGCGCGAAGACATTATAAAAGTGCTTAACCCCGAAGGCACACAGGATGAAGGAAAAGACGGAATGGATGCGGTACTCTGCAGCTTTGATTTCCGGAATATGAAAATGGATTTTGCATGTGCCAACAACCCGATCTGGATTATCCGCGGGCCAGAGCTGCTGGAGTTCAAGCCGGACAAACAGCCGATCGGGATGTATAAAATTTACGAAGAAGACGAGAAAAAACCGTTTACACTTCAAAGCGTTCAATTGCAAAAAGGTGATCTTGTTTATACGTTTACTGATGGTTACGCCGATCAGTTTGGCGGCGAAAAAGGCAAAAAATTCAAATACAAACAACTCCAGGAAACATTGCTGAAGATCAGTACACGCCCGATGCAGGAACAGCAAACCTTTCTTGATAAAATGATCGAGGACTGGAAAGGCAAGCTCGACCAGGTGGATGATATTTTGCTGATCGGCATCCGCATTTGATCCTCTTCCTTTTTAAAAATTCAGCCTTACCGTAATTCCGGTCATTACCCTTGGCTGAAGAAAAATAACATCAAAAGAAAAACCAACCGGCCCTACCCCATCCATGATGATGCCCGCTTTAAATTTATTATTCAGCGGCCCGTTATGCTGTTCCGTTAGCCAGCCTATTTCCGGGCCAATCCATTTCGGTTTGGAATTGCTGGTCCGCAAATTATAATTGAGCATGTACTTAATTTCGTAAGAACTCAACAGCGTAAGATCTGATAGTTTTTTATCCGTCATTTCCGTAAAAACATTTGCAGTGTAACCAATTCCGAATTTATAAAAAGGGATTCCATTCTTATAGTTTTTTTCAAAGATGGCATTTACGTTTATCATCGGGCTTGCTTTACTTCCGATCAGGCTCATGCCAAATGCAGGGCCAACATAAATACTCATGCTTTTTAAACTGGCGCTATCTTTCACTTTCCAGCGGTTATCTTCCTTTGCAAGATCAACCCTGTAATTCCTCATCATCAGTTTTTTATTTTTTTCAATCGCAGTAAATGACTCGCCAAAATTTATATTTTTCAATGCGCTTATTTGTTCCGGATCTTTTAAATAAATATGACATTCGTAATTGTTGCTAAAATCATAAATGATGTATTCATACGGCGGTAAATTTAAATCCAGCGATTTTTTTTCTGTAGCAATGTTTATTTCCTGTTCTGTGTAATCCTCGCTTTCCGCTTTCAACCGGCGTTTCCCGTTTGCGCTCACAAAATAATAGGTTGTTTTCGAATTTACCGGAAATGCCGGTTGTTTCCGGGCTTCTTCCAAATCACTTATAAAAAGCAGCTTCAGCGAATCTATTTTTTTATACTTCACCATTTGTTTTAATTCATCACCCGTCAGGATCACTTTGGTTTGCGCATCCGGGGTAAAAATAATAGTGTCTTTAATCTGTTGGTTTTCCTTTTCAGTTTGTGCTGTAAGTGCTGCGGAACAAGCAAAAAAAGTCCATAATGTCAGAAACATTTGTTTTTTCATATCAGTAAAATTCAGTAGGTTAAAAATTATATTTTATTTTAAACGGAGATGTATTTTCCGGAGCCGCGCCGGAATCATTTGTAGTGTTATGGTTTAACCTGATCTTAAAAAATGCAGTGCTGTTTTGCTCGTTCTGCGAGTTGTTATCCGGATTTCCACCATCAAAATCCATTTGCACATACCGTTGTTTTTTCTTTTTACTTTTTTCCTGCGCAATTTCTGCCACCGGGACCAAAACATTTACAGATCCACTGTCTTTTTTCTGCAGTGGTGCTACAGGTATAATTGCCGGGGCATCATTTTTTGCCACTATTATTTTTTCCTGCTTCAATGCCAATGATTTTTTTCCAGGTTTAGCAACATCCGCTATTTTTATTTTGTCTGTTTGCTGTTCTTTTATCGTTGGTGTTTGCTGCATTTTTTTAGCAGGAAGATCATTTTTTATTATTACGGCAACCGGCTGATTGTATTTTAAATTCATCCACCAGCCAATGCCGGCAAGCAATAGCAGGGAAGCGGCAATACTCAGCCGTTTTATAAAAACAAAGCGTCCGGTAATAACCACAGGTTTCTCCAATGCGCTTTCCAATAGCGCCCATTTTGAATCCAGGTTAGGCTGGTAACCGGCAGGCAATGTATCCAATTCCTCCAGTTGTTGAGCGATGTGTGTATTAGCCTTGTTTTCCATAACGTGTTGTTGTTTGCTCCAGCATTTTTCTGAGCTTGTTTTTTGCTTTCGCCAGCTGTGTACGGCTGGTGCTTTCTGTTGTTCCGAGCATTTCTGCTATGGTTTTGTGATCATAACCTTCCACCACATTCAGGTTAAACACCGTACGATAACCGGCCGGGAGCTTCAGGATCAGTCCGTATACTTCTTCTGCATCCAGCTGTTGAATGATCTCTGCCGGCAGCGGAATATTCTCCACTTCTTCATCTATTGCGAGCATAAAATTGGTGCGCTGCCGCAAAAACATCAGCGATTCATTCACCATGATCCTTCTCGTCCATACAAACAAACTGTGCTCATTCTCATAAATAAAGCGGTCCAGGTTTTGAAACATTTTCATAAAACCACGCATCAGGCAATCTTCAGCATCCGTTTCACGGCCCACGTATCTCATGCAAATACGAAACATAGGTGCATACAATTGTTCAAACAACAGCTTTTGTGCTTTTTTATCTGCTTTCCGGCAGTCGTTGATAAAGGATTCGCTGAATAATTTCATTTGCTCTACTTGTATAATGCATAAAAACGTCCCGGCGTTGCCCGAAGCTGAAACTATTTTTATACAATTTTGCAAAGTTACCAATCTGACAGGGATAAACGATCTCAACTATTTTAATTAAATTTAGTGCTGTTAATGCCTGCGGGTATTTACACACACATTTATTAAATGACTATGGAACAAATTCTTGCTTTTTTTTCGCCGGTACTGATCTACCTCTATATTTTTATTCTGAATATCATCCTGCCCGGGCGCTGGGTTACAGGTTATGCAACAAAAACAAATTCAACTGAAAAATTAAAGTACCGGCTCAACGGTATCTTTGTTTTATTTGCAGTGATCCTCACCTGGGGGCTATTAGGTTATTCGGGGATCATGCCCTGGGATTGGCTGTTTACATTTCGCTGGTATGCACTGGCCGGTGCATTTTGCCTGGGGATCGTGTTTACGCTCGTGATCGTGCTGCCTCATGCTCCCGTTAAATCATTTGCTGCTGATCTTTTTTTAGGCCGCCTTGAAAACCCACAACTATGGGGCGGAAGGATCGATGCAAAAATGTGGCTGTATTTAGTGGGCGCCATTTTACTGGAGCTGAACGTGCTCAGCTTTACCGCGCATCATTTATTGTTGTACAAGGAACTGGCTTCTCCTGGCATTATACTCTCTGCCGCATTGCTTACTTATTTTGTGGTGGATTACCTTACCTTCGAAGAAGTCCACCTGTACACCTACGACCTGTTTGCCGAAAGAGTTGGATTTAAGCTGGGCTGGGGCTGCATCGTATTTTATCCGTTTTTCTACTCCATACACTTATGGTCTACCGTGCAGTTGCCTGATGCACATACGCCAACCGGGTTGCTGATCCTGTATGCCTGTATTTTTTTTGCCGGCTGGGGGTTATCGCGCGGCGCAAATCTTCAGAAATATTATTTCAAAAAAAATCCTGCTAAAACATTTTTAGGAATTGTACCGGAAACAATTACAGACGGGAATAAAATACTACTCGTAAATGGTTTCTGGGGACTCAGCAGGCACATCAATTACCTGGGTGAGATCTTAATGGCTACCGGGATTATTTTGTGCGTGGGGCATCCGCTGATGATCTGGCCCTGGCTGTACCCGGTCTATTATATCGGTTTGCTTTTTCCGCGCCAGGCAGACGACGATAAACGCTGTGCGCTTAAATACGGTGAATTGTGGAAGGTATATTTACAAAAAGTGCCCTATCGCATTATTCCATATATCTACTAAATAAAATTACTGATATACCAATAATACAAATTCCCACACGGGCTGTAATCAAAGCCTGTACATTTTTTTTGTGGTATCACCCATCGTATTCACAGCCATTTTGCGCGACATGATCTTTTGCATAAAAAAAGATGCGAACTTATTTCCGGCGCCGGTTACAAAGGAGGGCACTTTTCCTAATTTCCGAAAGCATTCATTCACCACTTCTTCGGGTGACTGTACCCTGGGTGCAAAAATGCTGGTTTTCCCGGGTTGTGTGTTGATGTAATTAGGAGTTGACGTAGCGCCGGCACAACATGCGATCACATCTACTCCCCTGTTTTTCCATTCATACCAAAGGCTTTCGGCCAACACGCGGTTAAATGCTTTGGTAGCGGAATATACTGCTAAAAACCCACTGCCCTGGAAACCAGCCAGGGAAGCCATCAGTATAACAGCACCTTGCTTTTTCCGGAGCATCTTTTCTCCCAGCGCCTGCACCATGTTCATCGGACTGATCATGTTTGCCGTTGCCATTTGCGTATTATTTTCAACCGGATTTTTTTCGAAGGGGCCGATGTAGGATAGTGCAGCATTATACACCAACAGGTTAATTTCCATTCCGCCCAACTGCTGCTCTATTTGTTGTACTGCATCCGGATGTGCCAGGTCGCAGGAAATGCAGATTACACTAATGTTATATTGGCTCATCAATGAATCCGCAAACTGTTCCAGCCGCTCTTTCCGCCTTGCTACCAGCACCAGGTCCATTCCCGCTCCTGCCAGGTAAGTGGCGTAAGCTGCGCCCAGGCCTTCGGAAGCGCCGGCAACCAATGCCCGCTTTCCGTATTTTTCTTTTATAGTCATTTCTCTTTGTTTAAAATACAACTTTGTATTGCAAACAAATATAACGAACAAATCAGGTTTACTCTTTTACAAATGTGCAAAAAACCTATCCAACGGTAGCTTAATAAAAAACTTGCTTTTTAACTTTGCAAAAGGCCTTGTTTTAAGATCTTGTTAAAAAACCCGGAAATTGTACTTCCGGGTTTCATATTTTAAGGAATTTTTGAACTGTAAAGCAGGACACCATTTTAAATTGTTCGATTTTTTTGTGGTGAATCCACTTTACATAAAGCATGTCAGCAATGGCATGCTTTCTTTTTTATATTCATTGAATGAACATCCTAAAAATCCAACATCTGCACCTCCATTACAACGCTCCTATTCCAAATCCTAAGCCGATCAGGTAATATGCACCTTTCAAAAATTTCTTCCCACCGGTATCGCCACCGGGATAATAAGCAACACCTGGCCGTGTTCCCATTTCGAAACGCACCGAAAAAATGCTTTTGTGAATTTCTGCCCTTACGCGAAATCCCATGTGTTTTTTTTCGAGGGAGTTGATCGAATAATTTTGAACGGTGTTTTCCGGGCCGGCACTGATCGTGTTCTGAAAACGGATCACCGGTGCATATAATAATTCAAATGCCACATCGGCCGAAGAATTCAGGCGGCGGATCTTTTTCTTTTCCTTTCCATACTTATCGATGTTGAACCTGTATTTTACTTTTGAATTGGTGGACAGTGCAAAGCCTGCAGCAAAACCAGTAACATTTACATTCGTGTAAATATTATCCTGGTAATGCGAGTTGTTGGTTGCCGTATTGGTAGATACAAAGATCATTGAATCTTTAGGGCCCCGGACAATGGGGCGTGTCCAGTTGAAGAATGCCCCGCTGACCCCTATCTGCATACTTTGCGGAACAGGCAATGTGGCGCTGTAATTATAAGATTGCCCATTTTCGGTACCACTGCCGAGCTTGAATTTATGAGGCGCGGTGTTTAATTTATCTACAAAAAAGAATGCCGCCTGGCCTTCCATGATCAGGTATTTAAGATCCGGTTTATCCGCAGGCGCACTGGTAACTGGCACTGCAAAGGTACCGCCCACCTGCAAAAAACGCCCGATGTTATACCGTGCATGAACATACGCGCCGTAATAGCCGGAGCCTGCGCCGTTAAAATCAAAATCGGCCTGCGCTCCCAGGTTCACAACCAATGTGTTGGACCGTGGTTTGTTTTTTAAAGTATCTATCGTGTATGTTAATTGTGCGTAGGCTTTACAGGGGAATAATGCAATGCAGAATGCAAGGATTACTGCAGCAGTTAAAGAATGTACGATTGATTTTTTCATGTTTTTATTTTTTTGATTAATGTGTAATTTGTCAATAAAATTAATTACCGCTAATGATCAGCTTCTCCGTATGCGCCGATGTGCCGTCTGCAATTTTTACAAAATAAATTCCGTTCGCCCAGCCGGTAGTAGCCAGGTTAATTTTTTGTGAAGTGCTGATAACAGAAGAATAGATAAGCTTTCCGGCAACATCCATTACCTCCAGTTTTCCATTGGGGATTTCTTTGTTGAGTGCAATGGTCACATCCGCTGTTGCCGGATTTGGGTAAACCGAAACGCTGTAACCGGAAGCGCTGAGGTCATTCACACCGGTTGCATCGCTTAAGCGCGCAATGTACATAGCAGGAAAAAAGCCTGGATTGCTTACGGTGAGTGTTCCAAATGTTGCGCTGTATTGAAATTTTCCTGTAAAATTTACTCCGCCGGCATTTGCAGCAATTGCTTTACCAAAGGTACCGCCGGCATACGTTGCCCACAGGTTTGTTCCGGAAGGGTTGAATTTTGCGGCAAAGGAACCGGGAGGGCTGGATAACGTACTTGCGCCGAAATTGGTGGTATAGGCGAAAGAACCTGTTATATAAGCATTTCCGGAGTTATCCGTGCAAACGGCATTGTTGAAATCTCCATCACCGTTGGTAGAGATAAAGCTTTTTGCCCACTGCTCCGCCCCACTGCTGTTGTATTTCAGCAGGAAGCTGTTTGTTTGCGTGGCGGTACCGGATAAAACATCGGTGGTACCGAATTTCATTTCACTGCTGTAGGTGCCGGCTACAAAACAATTGCCGCTGTTATCGGCAGCAACCGAGTATGCATTGCTGGTTGTATGCACGTCGGTGCTGGTATTTCCCTGCGCCCATACGTACGCTCCGGAAAGATCTAATTTCACAACAAAAAAATGAGTGTTGGCTGCCACAGGATCTGCTAACGTAGTAGAGCCGAATGAAGGCGTTCCATAATAATAGCCGGTTACAAACACGCTGCTGCCGGAACAGGCAATTGCATTTCCAAAACAATTATTCTGGTTCCCAACTGCCCAAACAGGATCGCCATTGGTATCGTATTTGGAAACAAAAAAACTGTTGGAAAATGCATTTCCGGCAATGGTGCCGTTGTACGACATTTGCCCGGAGAGGTAACTGTTTCCGGATGCATCCACTGCAATCCCTGCAGCATACATATCGCCGCTGCCACCCTTTTTAGCCCAGATTAAATTTCCGGAGGCATCGTATTTTGCAATGAAGCAACCGCTGTGATTGTTGCTCACCGTAGTAAGCACCGTACCTCCAATGTTGGTGCTGTCGTGGAATGTGCCGGCAATATAACTGTTACCGGCTGCATCTACCGCCACACCCGATCCGTAATTAAAACCTGCATAATGCTGCCTTACTTCTCCCGTGCGCACCCACAGGATCTTACCGGCGTTGTCGTATTTTGCGAGGTAGGTATTTCCATTGTCGTCGGAGCCTGCGGAGTTTTCAAATACCGGAATGGTATCGGATCCGCTGCCGAACAGGGTACGGCCTGCATACGTGCCGGTAACAAAGCTGTTGCCGGCGGCATCAATTGCAATGGCTGTTCCTACTACCTGCGGTGGAAAAATACCGGGCGCGGGATAACCTTCGTTTACCCACTGATAGCTGGGCGCCTGTGCATTGGAATGCCCGGCACTGAATAGTAACGCGAGCGCCGGAATGAACATTTTTTTTGTAAAGATTGTTTTCATAGTACCTGTTTATAAGTGAATGGTTTGTTGATTATCTACAAGGCAAAGGTGTTCCGGAATCGGAAAACAATCAATCCGTAATGCTGGGTATTTTGGCGTATCCGTATTGCTAGGTATACAGTTTTAAAACTGAGCGCGCATGGAAAGCAGAGAAGGAGCAAAGTTTGTGAAGCTCCTGACAGGGATAGATCTGCGTTTAGTATTCAGCCATAGATTAAAAAAAATTGCACAGATAATTAAAAACAGTTTTTCTATTTTTTATCTGTGCAATTTTATTTAAAACTAAAAATCTGTGAATCTGTGGTTTTTAAATCGGGTAAACTGATCCAAGTACATTGTATGTATTAATCCAGCAAATTATTTTCAAATGCAAATTTCATTAAACCAACAATTGTTTTCGAATCGGTTTTTTCTAAAATGTTTTTGCGGTGGGTATCTACGGTACGTGGGCTTATAAATAATTTTCCGGCAATATCAGCGGTGGTGTATTCTTCGCTGATCAGGCGAACAATCTCTATTTCCCTTGGTGTGAGAACACTGATGGAAGACACTATATTTTTTTTTGTTTTTGCATCAAACAATAATGAGTTGAGAACTTCCAGACTGTAATACGTTCCGTTATCAATGATCTTATCAATGGCATTAATGAGCTCTGTTTTGTCTGTGTTTTTTAAGATGTATCCTTCGGCTTGTGTTTTTAAAATTTCTTTAACCACGGCGCGGTCTTTATACATAGTAAGCACCAATACTTTTATACCCGGGTATTCGGCTTTTACCCATTTGGTAAGCTCTGTACCCGAAAGTTCAGGCATGCTGATATCGGTGATGAGGATATCCACCGGTTTTTTTTTGATCAGCTCAATGGCTTGCAAGCCGTTGTGTGCTTCACCAACAAATACATATTTTTTTTCTTTTTTTAACAAGGCCTTGATTCCTTCGATGAACATCGGATGATCGTCAGCGATCAGTATTTTTATTTCCTCTTGCATTATGCCGTGATTTGTATTTTTATTGTTGTTCCTTTATTAATAACCGAATCTACTTTTATAGTGCCGTTTAAGCTGGAGATTCTTGAATAAATGTTCTTCCAGCCAATACCCATGCTTTTATCGATCAGCTCGGTAGAAAAACCAATACCGTTATCTTTTATTTCAATATCAATGATCTGAATATTTTTAAAAATAGTGATCCCGATATTTTTTGCTTTTGCGTGTTTGATGATGTTATTACAAACTTCCTGTACGATCCTATATATGGCAATTTCCACCGATTCGCCAATTGGCTCTTTAATATTTGTGTTAAAATCAACTTCCAATTGTCCGGATGCATTAATGGTTTCCACCAGGTCGTCCAGCGCCGGGATCAATCCCATCTGTATGAGCGCACCCGGCATCATGTTGTGTGAAATGTGGCGCACCTCTTCACATGCTGCATCAATGATCTTCAATGATTTCCGGATACGGGATTTGTCTTCTTCATTTTCAGATTCTTCCAGCCCGGAAACGGTAAGCCGTGCCGTAGAAAGCATTTGTCCGAGTCCGTCGTGCAATTCACGTGCAATTCGTTTTCGTTCTTTTTCTTCCGTTTCAATGATCGCTTTTAAGCGGGATGATTGCTCGATCTGCACTTCCCTTAATTCGAGCTTGTATTTTTTTGCGGTAAAATAACGGATGGTGATAAAAATGATGATGATAAAAAACAGGATAGAGCCGGTGATAAAATACCAGGTTTTCCAAAACGGGGGTTGAATGCAAATGGCTATGGAAACGGTTTCCAACGACCATATCCCATCGTTATTACTGGATTTTACTTCAAAAATATAATTGCCGGGCTGAAGGTCCGCATACCGCGCATACCTTTTTTTTCCGGCAATCACCCAGTTATTATCCGCTCCTACAAGCCGATAAGCGTATTGATTTTTTTCGGGGCTGGTATATTCCAGTCCGGCAAATTCAAATGAAATGCTGTTTTGTGTGTACGACAGGTCAATGCGGCGCTTCCATTCAATAGCAGTATCCAGCACATATTCTTTATCAAATAATTTAAAATCCGTGAGTACCGCTTTCGGCAGGTATTTATTTTCAGTAACACTATCGGGATAAAAATAATTGAAGCCGTTTACGCCGCCAAAAAACAATTCACCGTTTTGGTTCTTATAATGTGCGCCGGTGTTAAATTCATTTGCCTGCAAACCATCCGATACATCGTAATTTTTAAATGCCTGCGTTGCGGCGTCCAACTTCGAAATTCCTTTATTGGTGCTGATCCAGAGATTTCCCTTCGCATCTTCTTCTACTCCGTAAATAAAGCTATTGGGTAATCCATCCTGCTCACGGTAGATCTTCTCTAATGCAAAATTGGGTTTTATTTTGAGCAAGCCATTTTCGGTACCGAGCCAAAAAATACCTTTTTTATCAATGTGCAAACACTTTACACGTGATGCACTGTATGAAAAAAGAGTATTTAATTCCATTTTATGCATTGCATTATTTTGATGCAGCGCCATTATTTTTCCAACTGTAAAAACAAATATATTGCTCCCCGGATCTGTTGCAAAGCCTCTTATTTCTTCTGCATCTTTTTCATCCATCAGCAGTTGTGTGCTGTACTTTTTTTCATGACCGGTAAGTAAGCACAGCCCTGTTGGCAAGCCTAACAATATGCTGTCGTCGTTCATTACTTTTATAGAATATATTACATTTATTCCGGCAGGCAGTGCGGGAATACTTATTTTATTTGCTTTTTTATCAAAAAAACGAACACCTTTTTCGGTGGCGATCCAGAGGTTGCCTTTACTGTCTTTATCCATTGCATAAATAACCATGGGCGTTTCGCCCGGAACGGATTCCTGTAAAAAATAGGAATAGGAATTGGTTTTACGGTTCCACACATTCAATCCTTTATCGTAAGTGCCGATGTATGCAATTTCATTATCCTGCAAAAAACATTTTACAAAATTACTGCTCAGGTCACCTACGGATAAAGGCGAATCGGATTCGTGATGAAATTTTTCTTTTTTAAGATTGCCTTTGCAAAGTCCGTAAGGATCATTTCCGATCCAGATATTTTTTGATTGGTCGATGAGCAGGCTGGCAACCCGGTTCGAGGAAAGACTGGCGGGATCGGTTTTATCGGTGGTATATGCATTAAAAACAGTTGTTTGTTTATCGAAGATCAGCAGCCCGCTCCGTTCGGTGCCCAGGCACAGGTAACGTTCATCTATGTTGATGATGGATGTAATGCCCAGGGCTTCCATGCCTTTTACTTCGTTGGCCTTAAAAACAACACATTCTTTCGTTTTAAGATCAAAACGGATCAGCGCATGCAAACCGGCAATCCAGAGTGTATGTTCTCCATCCCTGCAAATTCCCTGGAAAAGCGAATTTTTATCTATCAATGCAGAATCTAATAACCGATCGGTTTTACCCGTTGCCGGATCAAATAACAATACATTATCGGGTTCCAGGAATGCAAATTTATTGTTTAGGCACACAATGCCGTTTTGCCTGCAATTGATGGCTTTTTTTAAGGAAATGTGTTTGATCACTTTTCCTGTGATCCAGTTCAGGCAAACGATCCCGTTGTCCTGCTCCACAAACCAAATGGCTGTACCTTCTTCTTTAAAAGGAAGTATATCGGCAAATCCAACTTTACTTTTGCCTGAATAGATCAATTGAAAATTTCCGGTGGATGTATTGAAGCGGTAGAGTTCCTGTGGCCCGGTGTCGCTGATCCACAACTGATTTTTATCACTGCTCTGCAAAAAATTCCGGAAACAATTTGATTTTAAGGAGGAAACGCTATTGCTCTGCTGCCTGTAGGTTTTAAAGGTATAACCATCGTACCGGTTAAGCCCATCTGCCGTAGCAAACCACATAAAACCAAGCGAATCCTGGTAAATGCCAAAAACAGAACCTTGCGATAAACCCTGGTCCACACCGATCCGCTGAAACGAAAGTTTAGGGAATTGCGCATTCACAACGCCTGAAAACAGGAATTGCAGAAGGATAAAAAAAATGATTCTTTTTAAAGTAGCTGAACCTAAAAACATTGAGAGCATGTTAATCGTCAACTAAATTAAAAATTTACAACGAATAAGCTGTAAAAAGATTCAAAGGCCGGCGCTTATATGCTGTCCTTCACATGCAGGCTGTCGTTTACCGGCACATCAGCATTTTCGCCGCTTAATTTACCGCCGGTATTTGCAGGATCAGATGAACCTTCAAGGCTGGGATGTCCGTCCCTATCAGAATGGCCGACACAGGCTGGTAAAGAAAAGACTACAGTTGCGCAAACCAATACAATTTTGAAATACTTTTTCATGATTTTCTTTTTTTAGATTATACATGCTGTACTAAAAAAGAATGCCATATAAAGACTTATACGTTTTCTTTCACCGTATAAGACTCAGAAACACAAAAAAACACAAGCTGTGACATACCAACATGGCTTCCCCCTTTTTGAGCCACAAAAGAAAACAAAAGAATCAAAAGGCGGGTTGTAACAGACCAACGTGTATCTCTTACATTTCGTTTAGCACGCTACAATCTTTTGTTTTCTTTTATGGTAAACCTTTTTTTCGAGCTACGCCTTATGTGTTTCTATGCGTCTTATGTGGCAGATGAAGGATGAATAAGTGCAAAAAAAGCTTTTTTGTATGTTTCGGAAACCGGGATGTACACATCATTTATTCTGATGCGGTCGCGCTCCACGGAATCAATTTTTGCAATGGAAACCATGAACGATTTATGCACCCGGCAGATGATGGAAGATGGTATTTCCTTTTCAAGATCCTTGAATGTCTGCAAAGTCATGATGCGTTTATTTATGGCATGGATGCGCCGGTAGTCGCGCATACCTTCAATGTAGAGTATTTCGTCCAGCTGAATTTTTTCCAGGCGGTATTCCGTTTTTACGAAAATAAATTTCTTGTCGCCTGCTACGTGGCTTTTCGATAATTCATTCTCTACACGTTCTACCGCCTGGTAAAAACGCTCAAACGTAAACGGTTTCATCAGGTAATCCGTTACATTGAGCTCAAATCCTTTTAATGCATATTCATTGTAAGCGGTGGTAATGATCACCTCCGCCTTTGTGCCGCTTGCTTCTAACAGCTGGATGCCGGAGATCTCACCAAGGTTAATATCAAGAAAAATAAGATCGACCGGGCTTGATTTTAAAAATGCAAGCGCTTCCATGCTATTGTCGAACGTGGCCAGCAATTGCAAATGCGGCAGCTTCAGCACGTAACTTTTTGTACGTTCCATTGCCAACGGCTCATCTTCTATGATCACACAATTAATCCGCACGATTGTTTATTACCAGCTTTATTTTGTAAACATTTTCTGTATCTGTTATCGCCAGCGAATGTGCTCCCGGGTATAAAAGCGCCAGGCGTTTTTGGATCAGCTCGTTTCCAAGCCCGCCTTGTTCCGATTTATTTTGTGAAAGCGTGCTGTATTTATTTTCACATTCAAATGTAATCTTCTCTTTTTCAATAACCATGAGAATGCTGATCGCATTTTCCACTTTTTTATTTTCCGTGTGCTTAAAAGCATTTTCAATAAACGGAATAAACAGCATGGGCGCGATCATCCGGTTTTCTGCTTCTCCCTCCACTTTATAGTTCACATACCCGGCATTGGATGTTCTTATTTTTTGCAGATCGATGTATTTTTCAATGTAGGTTAATTCTTTCGACAGCGGGATCTCTTCCGTTTTCGTTTCATACAGCATGAAACGCATGATGTCGGATAATTTGTTGAGGTAGGCAGATGCTTTTGCAGGATCAATGCCGATCAGCACATCAATATTATTGATGGTGTTAAATAAAAAATGCGGATTGATCTGCGATTTCACCAGCTCCAGCTCCATGTCATAATTTTTCCTGCCCAGGTCTTCTTTCAATTTAATATCGTCATATGAAGTAATGAACCCACGCATCACCAAACCGATGATCCCGTTCAGGAACGCCCCGATCGCCATCACAATCGTTAATGAAATAGCAGAGCTCCAGCCATCGTTAAAAAGGCTGATCCCTTTAATCCATAAGGATAAGATAATCATTGCAACAAAGCCAATAATTGCCGCAGCAGCAGAAACCAGCAATGACATTACAAGCAGTCCTGCAATTTTTTTCTTCGCAAAATAGCGGGTATATAAAATGCTGTAAAAAGTATAAAAAGCAAAAGCACCCGGAAGCAATGCAAAACAAAATAAAAAAGGAAAAGGAATGTTCACATGTTTTCCATTGTTCAGCTGCGGCAGTTCTAAAAGTAAAATAACAAACGCCAGGAGCAATAAATAAGTGATCCAGTAACCGAGGTGTAATACTACTACGACTATTTTTTTCATGATCTGTAAATTTAAGATGAATAACGGATCAAAAATAGTTTTGGCAACAGTTCATTCAAATTGTATTATGCCATTTAGCAGGGTTTATCTGCAAAACAGGAATTTTGATCTGCAAAACGGAAAACAATTTTTAACAAAGGAATTTTGACAGATGAAATTTTAATTGGTAAGTTTGTTAGGATCTTCATTCTTAAAACTACTCAACATGGATCTTTCCATCCTTATTTTCATTGTACTTGCGGTTAGCAGTGTCAGCGCCTTTCTTATTGCGCGAAAAATAATGAGTATGTTAACAGCGCAAAATAATAAGTGGGCAGCGGTTATTGCCATCATATCTTTCGTTACATTTTTCCTTATTATTTTATTTCTCCTTGCTATGATTATTCTCTCGAATATGGATTTTGGAAGGTAATCACCAACTGATCTTTTTCCTGATAATGTATTCCGCCAATAGCAGGTTGGGCACAAATCCCAGCCATGCATCCATCATGTAAAGCGATACCGGATCGATGGTAAATGTGTGTGATAAAATTAATTTCCAGGTACGCAGCGCAATGGCCGAACAGGTAAGGGCATAGCTCCTGACCATAAATTTTTTATGACTGCTGATGTTCCCTTTCCGCGCTTCTGTAAAAGCTTTGAGTGTAAACCAAAACCACAGGCAATCGAGTGTGAAAAATGCAATCCTGGATGGTAAAAAACCATTTGCATAATACGCCATAATGAGCGCTGCCGGAAAATTAACCACCAGGATATCCAACACGTATATTTTACCGATAAACCTGTGCAGCCGGCGGTAATTGGTTTGCAGATATGTTGAAAATTGCGTAAAACCGGCAAGCAGCGTAAAAATACTGGAGAACACATGAATGTAAAATGCAATTTTCCAAACGGTAATGTGAATGTATTGCTGCTTTACGCTCAGGAAACCGGCATGATCGTTAAACGTGCTGTACTTACTGATCGTTTGTGCCATTAAAAATGTACCGATGCAAAGCAGCAAATAAATAAAAGCAGTTTTAAATACAGACAATAACGCTGATCTCATCTAAGCAGGGTATTGATTTTGCTGCAATTATTTTTTGGGAGCAGCATACAAACATAAATGTAAACATTTAATGACTATGCGTTTTTCTTTCCCGGCTTTTTAATACATCCGCTTCTTTCTGCCTTACCTGGCAGAAGTAAGCTGGAGTTAAAAATACAATCGCTGAAGCTTGATATTTACCTGTTAAAATAGTCCTGATGTTTTTTAAAAAATCATACACAAAACAGTGGTATTCATTCCCCTGCTGTTTGTATGTTTATTGCCTATATACCGCTTGTCAGCCACAGCAAATACGCGTAGCGGCAAGATCCCCTATTTTATTTTTTTGCCCGCTTTCGTCCTGTGCCTGATATTTTCGCAAAATCATATCCGCTTTTTTTACTGTTTGTGCTACTCTCCCGGATTGTTGTATATTTAATCCGATGTAGAAAAAGAGGATAAACTTTTATACACACTCAAAACACATAAAACATGAAAAAACAATCGTGGGCAGGCATTTTGTGCCTTGCACAAGTATTTTATTTTGCACCGGCGGCTCATAGCGCCATGCAATACAGAACATCGTTACATGCAACAATTGTCCTGCTTCCTGCGGGCATTACCGCCCCCTGGGTAGAGGCATACAAAGACAAAGATATCCTGATCGAATCGTCGGTGGCTGTATACGAAGATGTAAAAAACGGCATCAAACACGAGCGTACGGTCTTTCGCTACACCAACTTAACTTCCCAAACCATTACCGTTTCGTTCGACAGAACAATGACCTATGATGGGGTTTGTTACGGCTGTGACCATCCGGATAAAAAATACACCATCACCTTAGCGCCAATGGAATCAAAGGAATATGCGAACGATAACAAAGACAAGCTCTTTTTTATTTTCTCGAAAGACCTGAACAAAACCATTACTAAAAAATTGGATAGTTTCCGCATCCTTAACATTGAAAAGCTGGCAAAATGAAAAAAATTACCATGATCGCACTTGTCTTATTTTCTTTCTACAAAGGAAAAGCACAGTGTAATGTAAATGTTTCTGCAAGCGCTACCACTATCACTTGCGGGCAACCCGTTTCTTTAACTGCATTCGGTCAATCCACCGGAACAGTTATTTTAAATGAAAATTTTAATAGCGGCGGTTTTGGCCCCGGCTGGAGCTCCACACCGGGCGCAGTAAATTTCAGCAATCCTTGTTCGCCTGCAGGCGTGGACGGTACGCCACATGCCTGGATGGACAATAACACCACCGAGCCGCGTACACTCACATCCACTTCCTACAATTTAAGCTCTGCAACCGCAGGTGTTACCATTTGTTTTGATCTGCTGTATGCGATCCAGGGAAATGCCGCGCCATGCGAAGGCCCGGATGAGCCGGATGAAGGGGTGTACCTCCGTTATTCCACCGATGGCGGCGCTACCTGGGTTACCATCCACTACTTTGATCCCAATGGCGGATATGATCCGACACTGACTACCTGGAACAACTATTGTTTTGCTATTCCTGCTGCGGCGATCACTTCCAATACCATGTTCAGCTGGTACCAGGATGTGGGATCCGGTGCGGATTACGATCACTGGGGAATTGATAATGTGGAGATCTATCAAAACGATGTGAATGCGGATTTGATATGGTTGCACGACGGCTATAACTACGGCGTAGGAAATCCGGGCGGCGTGGATCCAAACGTTGTAACGCCTACCAGCACTACCACTTACACGGCACAGCTTACTACCGGCAGCGGCGTTGTTTGTACGCAAAGCATTACCGTTACTGTACTTCCACCGGTATTTGATGTAAACATTACTGCTTCGCCAATGTCTATCTGCCCGGGCGCTTGCTCCAACATTACAGCAACAGCACAGGAAGTGATCAGTCCGGCAAGCACGCCCACATTTGAAAATACAGAGTTTTCAGTCGTCGCCAGCGGATCTGCAAGTGTTAATATTAACGTTACAGGATTAAATACCACCAGCTTAAGCAACGGCTCCATCACGCAAGTCGTCATCAACGGCTTTAGCTTTTCAGGAACATCCTTTTGCTCCTCGTTTGGCGGATGTCCTTGCGGAACAGGCACTGTATCCTTCGGACAAACCTGTACATTAACACCAAGCAGCTTTACTGTTACATTAACATCACCGGGCGGATGCTCCATTACGCTTGTCCCTGCCGGACTTGCTGGTGGCGGTTATTCCAATACCGTATTTGTTCCCGCCGGGGGAACTACCCTTGGTGGAACATTTCCAACAGGCGGCCCATGGAACCCAAGCCAACCATTCTCTAATTTAAATGGCTGCGATCCAAACGGCGTATGGACACTTTCTTTTAATGCGCCTGGCGTTGGTTTTGGAATCGGGACATTACAGGGTTGGAGCATCAGTTTCAACGATCCTGCAATTTACGGCCCGGCAACGTATGTATGGTCGCCAACAACCAACATGACCAACTCTACAACACTCAGCCCTACTGTTTGTCCGACCACCACCACTACCTATTCATTAACAGTTGCAAACCCTACACCGGGTTGCGCAACACATACAGAACCTATAACCATTACCGTTACGCCCTGCGGTACCTGTACACCGCCAACTGCTACCATTACCAATCCTTTAGCAGTGTGTGCACCGGCTACCGTTGACCTGGCAACAGCGGTATCGGCATCAGGAACAAACGTTTTATCGTATTATGCCACCAATGCCAATGCAACTGCAGGCACAAGCCCGCTTGCCAGCAGCGTAGTAAGCACATCCGGTACATATTACGTACGCGAGCAGGATCCGGTAAATGCCACCTGCTTTACGGTTTACCCGATCACTGTTACAGTTAATCCTGCAGTGACTGTATCTGTGTTACCTGCTGCACCAACCATTTGTCCGGGGTCATCCGTTAGCTTAACAGCAAGCGGTGCATCTACCTACACCTGGGCTAATGCAACAGGATTAAGCACCACAACGGGAGCAACCGTTACTGCATCACCTGCAACTACCACTACGTACACCGTTACCGGAACAAGCGCGGGATGTACCGCAACAGCTACTGTTCCGGTTACTGTTGCAAGCAGCTTAGTAGTAAGCGTAACACCGGCAAGCCCAACTATTTGTCCGGGCGGAAGCGTATCGCTTACAGCAAGCGGTGCAACAACATACGCATGGGCAAATGCAGCAGGATTAAGCGGCACAACGGGTGCAACCGTTACTGCATCACCGGCAGCCACCACCACCTATACCGTTACCGGGACGAGTGGAACATGTACAGCTACAACTACCGTTACAGTTACTGTTTCCAATAATTTAGTTGTGAGTGTAACACCAAGCAGTGCAACCATTTGTCCGGGTGGAAGCGCGGCACTTACAGCAAGCGGCGCCACCACATACACATGGGCCAATGCAACAGGATTGGATGTAACCAGCGGAGCCACTGTAAACGCATCACCGGCAACAACAACAACCTATACCGTTACCGGAACAAGCGGAACCTGTACAGCTGACACAACGGTTACCAT
>OLLL01000246.1_pt1 | contig 24022 bp, 16 predicted proteins | sample 1604541 | NCBI WGS metagenome assembly OLLL01 (sample SAMEA104055722, study PRJEB20765) | soil metagenome | isolation source: soil
ATTTTTTTGTAAATACTTAATATGCCTGATTTGCAGACCCATAATCTTTTAAAATAAAACTTTATAATCACAAAATAACTTAACTATTAAATGTTTTATGCATTGCTTGGTTCAATAAAGGTCTTTATTGGTAGCATTTTCAGGGACATTGAATTTATTATAATTTATAGTCCAGTTGATATGCAATGGAGTTAAAACTAAAAAAGCTACTATATAATATAGTAGCTTTTTTAGTTTTAACTCTACGGAAGCGGTTCCTTTTTCTATAACAGGATTCCCCTAAGGGTTAACCAACTTCTTCCTCCTCTACTTCTCTATCAAGATATTGCTGAACTATTTCAATGGCATTGGTAATAACATCGCTTAAAGCAGTAATAAATGTGCCTTCTTTTGCGCTATTGATGGCATGTTTGATCGCATCGGTTTCTTTAGGGACGATCTCATAGGTTACTTTTTTATCCTGGGAGCTAATACCTTCGAGGATCAGATTGATGATCTCCTGCTCCGTACGGCCACGTAAGTGTTTTTCCTGGCGGATAATGATATGATCGAACATGCGGGCTGCAATGGCTGCACATTCGCGTATATCACCATCACGCCTATCGCCAACGCCTGCAATGATCCCAACCTTGTGGGGCGAATTGATGCTTTGCAGAAAGTCTTCGATGCCCATGTACCCCGAAGGATTGTGAGCAAAATCGATCATGACTTTGAATTTTTTGAAATCAAAAATATTCATTCTTCCCGGTGTTTGTGCTGCACTTGGGATAAATGTGGTGAGTGAAAGTTTGATATCTTCGGTTTTGAATCCCCACAGATAGCTTGCTAATGTTGCAGCAAGCACGTTTGCGATCATGAATTTGGCTTTTCCATTTAAGGTGAGTGGCACATGTGTGGCTCTTTCCACGCGCATTTTCCAATCTCCTTTTTTAATGGTGATAAAACCATTTTCATAAATCGCAGCAATTCCACCTTTTCTGCAATGGTTAACAATCACATCGCAATGCTCGTTAAGGCTGAAATAAGCCACTTTACAATCCAATTCTTTGGCTATCTCCACACAATTTACATCCTCGGCATTTAATACTGCCCAGCCATCTTTTTTCACACTGTTTACTACCACGGCTTTTACACGCGCAAGGTCTTTGAGGTCGTGAATATCACTTATGCCAAGGTGGTCTTCCTGGATATTGGTGATGATGCCGATATCGCAGCGGCTGAAACCCAGGCCGGAACGCAAGATCCCACCACGGGCTGTTTCCAGCACAGCAAATTCTACGGTAGGATCTTTTAAAATAAATTCGGTACTCATAGGCCCGGTGGTATCACCTTTTTCGAGCATGTGGTTTTGCACGTAAATACCATCGGACGTAGTGAAACCTACTTTATAACCGTTATTTTTTACAATATGCGCGATCAAACGGGTGGTGGTGGTTTTTCCGTTAGTCCCGGTAACGGCGATGATCGGGATCCTTGACGGTTTTCCCGGAGGATAAAGCATATCGATCACAGGTGCTGCCACGTTGCGCGGCAAACCTTCGGACGGTGCAAGGTGCATACGAAAACCTGGAGCTGCATTAACTTCGAGGATAACACCACCGTTTTCTTTCAGTGGCTGCGTTAAGTTTTTAGCCATGATATCGATCCCACAAACATCCAGCCCGATGACACGGGAAATGCGCTCGGCAAGGAAAATATTTTCGGGGTGCATCATTTCAGTAACATCAATGGAGGTTCCTCCGGTACTGAGGTTGGCCGTGGATTTTAGATATACTATTTCTTTTGCAGGAGGAATACTATCTACTGTATAATTTTTTTTCTCGAGCAGATCAAGGGTATCACGATCTACTGTAATTTCGGTCAGAACATTTTCATGTCCGTAACCGCGGCGCGGATCCCTGTTTGTTTCATCGATGAGCTGCTGAATGGTTTGTTTTCCATCTCCTACAACATTTGCAGGAACGCGCTGTGCAGCTGCAACAATTTTATTATCGATTACCAATATGCGGAAATCGTAGCCGGTAATGAATTTTTCGACAATGACCTTGCGGGAATATTTTTTTGCAAAGGCCAAGCCCTCTACTGCGCCTTCCCATGTATTGATATTGATGGATGCGCCTTTTCCGTGGTTACCATCCAGGGGTTTTAGCACGATCGGGTAACCGATACGGGAAATACATTTTTCGAGATCTTCTTCATCGATGCAAATATCACCGCTGGCAACGGGAATGGAGGCTGCGGAGAGCATGCGTTTGGTTTCTTCTTTATTACAGGCAATGTCCACAGCAATGTTGCTGGTTTTGCAGGTAATGGTCGCCTGAAAACGCATCTGGTTAACGCCATAACCTAATTGTACAAGCGAGTTGGAACCAAGGCGAATCCAGGGAATATCGCGGGCAACGGCTTCATCAACAATACTGCCGGTGCTTGGGCCAAGGCGGACATCTTCGCGGATTTCTCTCATTTTTTTGAGATCGGCCTGCAGATCATAAGCTTCGTTATTTACTAAGGCCTGTGCTATTTTTACGGCGGATTCGGCAGCAAAAATGCCCACTTTTTCTTCCAGGTAACTGAATACTACATTATAAATACCGGGTGTTTTTGTTTCGCGGGTTCGTCCAAAGCCGGTTTCCATGCCTGCGAGGGATTGCGTTTCGAGTGCGATGTGCTCAATTACATGGCCCATCCAGGTACCCCGTTCTACACGGTGAAAAAAACCACCACGTACTTCTTCGGAACAACGGTGCTCAACCATTGAAGGAAAAAGCGCTTCGAGGCGTTCTTTGAATCCATCGATCTTATTGGTAGGCAATTGTTCCAGCTCTTCGAGGTCCAGGCGCATTTGTATTAATTTCTTCCGTCTGACGCTCCAGATATTGGGCCCGCGTAATGCTTGAATACTAAGAATTTTCATAAAAGATCTAATTTAAATGTGAGATAAAGAGCAGTGTAACATGTTTAAGAGCTTGTACACAAAGTGATGTAAGATATATTTTAATTTTTTGAAATCAAAATAAAAGCAGATTTGCACTTAAATTTAATACACAACTGATTCTTAATAAATAAAGATTAAATGAGGGTTAAGCTATTGTTTTTTCAGATACTTTTAGCACATGAATCCAAAAGGAAAACTTATAGTTATAGGCGGTGCCGTAGATAAGGGCAGCTTTACAGAGAAAAATTTTGACAAGCAAGTGGAGAAGAACCTGAATTTTTTTGAAACGGGTATTTTGAAACGCATCATTACGGAATCGAAATTAAAAGAAGATTCGCAGATCGAGATCATTACGACGGCTTCAAAAATTCCGAAAGAAGTAGGCCCTGAGTATGCAAAAGCATTTCAATACCTTGGTGCTAAATATGTTTCGGTAATGGATATTGAAAAACGTGAACAAGCAATGGATCCGGGTATTTTGGAGCGACTTGCAAAAGCAGATATTGTGATGTTTACAGGTGGTGACCAGCTGCGGTTAACTTCTATTTTAGGTGGAACTCCTTTTCATGATCTGCTTTTAAAAAAATACAGAACAGAAGATTTTATTTATGCAGGAACATCTGCCGGCGCTGCTGCTGCATCTTACAGCATGATCTATCAAGGCTCCAGCAATGAGGCTTTGTTGAAAGGTGAAGTGAAAATTACGAGTGGTTTGGGATTGATAGATGATGTGGTTTTTGATACTCATTTTGTTCAGAGAGGCCGTATTGGCCGCTTATTTCAGGCGGTAGTAGGAAATCCTAAAACACTGGGAATCGGTTTAGGAGAAGATACAGGATTATTGATCACCAACGGAAAGTCAATGGAAGCAATTGGTTCGGGGCTTGTGATACTGGTTGACGGAAGAAATATAAAAGATACGAATATCACCCAGGTGGAAATGGGGAGCCCTATTTCCATCAAGAACATGGTGGTGCATGTAATGAGCCATCACGATCATTACAACCTTGAAACACATGAAATGACGATACATGCGGTGCTGCACGCTTAAGAAAAAACAGCATATTGGCAATAGATAAAATAAAAGGGAAACAACCAGAAAGTATTACAGCATAAAAAAAGAAGCATTTATTTTTGAAATAAATGCTTCTTTTTTTATGCTGTATTTTTTAAATCCTAATCTTTATAAATACCAATGTACATTCCTGAGCCAGATTTTTTCATACCGCGATACATACCTTCGGAATTAAACGGTAGTTCGATGTTCCCCATTGCGTCGAGCGCGATAAGTCCGCCTTCCCCTCCTATTTTTACAAGTTTTTGATTCACCACAATTTCACAGGCTTCTTTTAAGGATAATCCTTTATATTCCATTAAGCAGGACACATCATAGGCTACTACGGAGCGGATAAAAAATTCGCCGTGACCGGTACAGGAAATAGCACAGGTATTATTGTTTGCATACGTTCCGGCACCAATGATGGGCGTATCGCCGATCCTGCCCATTTTTTTATTGGTCATGCCGCCAGTGGAAGTTCCTGCAGCCAAATTGCCCTGCACGTCCAACGCGACTGCTCCTACTGTTCCGAATTTTTTTTCTCCGTTTTCCAGCTTGTCTGTATGGTCCATTACGATGCTGTCGCTTTCCCTTGCGGATAAAAGCTGATCGTAACGCATTTGAACGAAGAAATATTCGTCGGGCTCGAATTGCAATTTATTTTTTTCAGCAAATTCCATGGCGCCTAATCCTGATAAAAAAACGTGTTCGGATTTTTGCATGACGGTTTTGGCCAGCGTGATAGGATTTTTTATGTTGCTTATGCCTGTAACGGCACCAGCCATAAGGTCTTTTCCCTGCATGATGGAGGCATCCATTTCATTTTTTCCGTCGTGGGTAAATACAGCGCCTTTTCCTGCGTTAAAAAGCGGATTATCTTCCAGGGAACGAATGGCTGCTTCTACTGCATCAAGGGCATCTCCACCTGCTGCCAGGATTTTATCACCGGCAAGAATGGCATCTTCTAATCCTTTTTTATAACTCTGTTCTTTTTCCGGCGTCATGGCCGAACGCAGGATGGTTCCTGCTCCGCCGTGAATCGCTATTGCATGTTGTTTCATGGGTTTATGCTGATATTATTTGATGTAATTGTAATTGTTTTTTCTGATAAAACCTAATACGGGGAAGTACTATGGATCCTTATGCTTATTTCTACCACTCAGGCACCCGGCAAACAGGACAGTTTATCAGATAGAGTTGTTTAACCCAAAGATTGATAAATTAAATTCCAATTGTAAATAACCCTTAAAAACAGTAAAACAGGATTAAAATTGTTGATTTTTTTACCCGAAAAAATGTTCGTAACCCAAATGCAACCAATTGCCTCTTTTTCACATCTATACAAGTGGATAAAGTACGTTTTGTATTAATTGAAGGCACAATTTTTTTGAAACAATTACATTCTAAATTTAAAACCGGAAAAGCTCCAAACCTTTGCCGGCAATGAAGAAAATTATTTTTTTTTAGCTCTCTCGAATTCATTAAATTGTTTTTTTACATAAACCGGAGTAGTTCCAAAACTGCACGGAGATTGCGATTACGCATTTTTTCTCTCAAAGATCAAACGATTATATTTTTTATTTGCATCAACGCAGTATAATACACATCGCTGCTGCGAAAAGCTTAAAGTACTTTTTAGTTCTCTCAAATAAACAAACTAAAATTTGCATTCCCATGAATAGAAAATTACTTTGTAAAGTTACTTTACTCCTGACTGTAACTGCAGCACTAACACAATCCGTAAATGCACAAATGGTTGGCCCCAATGCATATATCAAGGGGACAAGCGTGGAAATAGGCCTGGATGGCGCTGGTGGCTTTGAAGGTTGTAATACCACTGTTTCTGCACCGCTTACGGGTATGCATTTTCGCTCGAACAGCAGTTATTTTGGTTTTGTAGCTAATCCACAGCTAAACGGCTGGGCTGGATCTGCTTTTGACGGCGATTTTTTTACACCCGGAACACCGGAAAATGGATGGGGAGTTGAAATTGGTACTTCGGGTACTTCTTACGGCAACAATTGCAATGCACTCAACCAGATCCCGGGATCGCTGACCAGCTGGACACATACCTTCAGCTGTTATTCAGCCGACTGGCAGGGCAACTTAACCACCGGGACCAATCTGCATTTTAAAGTTAATTATTTTTTACAGGAAACAGATCTTTATTACACAACTACCGTTTCTATCACCAACAATACCGCTGCTACTATTCCTGATATGTATTATTACAGGAATGTGGATCCTGATAATAACATCATGGTAAATGGCAGCTACACCACTCAAAACACTATTGAAAATCAACCTTTTAGCGGAACCTGTGGCATTGCTCATGTAAGTGCAACACAGAGCACGCCGGCGAATTCTTATATCGGTTTAGCTGCTATCGGGGCAAACTGGAGAGCTAATTACGGAGGGTTTTCGGAACGGGATGCATCAAATATCTGGAATGGTGTAGGTGCTCTGGGAGCAACTCCCTTTGTACAAACAGTAGGTTCTACTAATTATGCGGATGAAGCTATTTCAATAGCTTACAGAATACAGAATTTAGCTCCGGGGGCAACTGAAACATTTAAGTTTGTGGTAATTCTTTCGGCATCGCAGGCATCCAATGCGATCAATAATTTATTATACCTTTCATATCCTGGTTCGGCAAGTGCACCTCCACCTGTTTGTACACCTTATGCCGATACAGTAAAAATATGTGCTGGTGTGCCTACTACCATTGCTGTACAAGGTTCGATCGTGAATGATTTTAACTGGTCATGGAGCCCAACTACCGGATTATCATCCGCTACAGGGCCAAGCGTATCGGCATCGCCGGTAGCAACCACTACTTATACATTGACAGGAACACCAACGAGCCCATGTGTTTCGCCTGTTACGATGACCTTTGTTGTAAAAACATCGCCACCGGCAACCATTACGCAACCGCCTAACATTACTACGTGTACGGGAGGTGCCGTGGCGGCAACCGTATTCAGTAGTACTCCAACGGGAGCAACATTTGCCTGGACAAACTCCAATCCCGCGATTGGACTAGCAGCCAGCGGAAGCGGTAATCAACCTGCTTTTACAGCCACCAACGCAACGGGAGCGCCTATTACGGCAACAATATCAGTTACCGCTACCATACCCGGCGGATGTACAGGGCCGCCTGTAACCTATACTATTACCGTGAATCCGAACCTGACAATCACGGTGAATTCACCAACCGTTTGTCCGGGTCAAACAGCAAGCTTAACGGCCGCCGGCGGCAGCACGTATTTATGGAATACCGGGTCAACGGCAAATCCTTATAATGTTACACCAGCAACAACAACTTCGTATACCGTAACAGGATCGTCGGCGGGATGCTCCGGCACAGCGATAGCAACGGTAACCATTGGTGGAAGCGCTACAATCACAGTGAACTCTACTACTGTTTGTCCGGGCGATCCTGCTGTATTAACAGCAACAGGTGGAACTACCTATACCTGGAATACAGGGGCTACAGCCAACCCATACACCGTATCACCCACCACCACCACCACTTACACTGTAACAGGCGTGAGCGGCGGTTGTACCGGAACTGCCGTATCTACGGTAACCGTAAATCCTACACCCAGCACAACTGTTCCGGCAAACATTACGATTTGTAACGGTGGTACGACTACAGCTTCGGCCTTTGTAAGCAGTCCGGCAGGAGGTACATTTAACTGGACCAATTCAGATCCAAGCATTGGCCTGCCGGTGAGTGGAACAGGAAATGTGCCGGTTTTTACAGCAACAAATACAAGCGCATCGGTTGTGACTGCTACTATTACTGTTACACCAACAGTGAATGGCTGTATAGGAACACCGAATACCTATACAATTACCATTAATCCTACTCCTGCAGCACCAACTGCACCGGCTGTGAGTGTATGTGCCAATACCGCAGCTACACTGAATGCAACTGCACCGGGCGGAACGTATGACTGGTACGATGCGGCAAGCGCAGGTACTTTATTGATGACTGGCGCAACGTATGTGACACCGAACATTTCGGCACCCACCAATTATTATGTGCAAACAACAAGCGCTGCAGGCTGTGTAGGCCCCATGACAACCGTTCCGGTTACCATTGCCGCTGCCCTAACCGTAAATGCCGGTTTGGACGATACGATCTGCTACAGTGGAAATACAATGCTGGCAGTGGTTCCGAACGGAGCCGGATACACCTATAGCTGGTCGCAGACTGCAACACTGAGTAACGGTACTATTTACAACCCGGTTGCAAGCCCTTCCAATACTACCACTTACGCGGTGGTGGTAACCGATCCAAACGGTTGTGTGGGAAGCGATTCGGTGACGGTATTTGCGGATCAGCAGATCAACCTCGCTGTAGCGGGATTACCAACTACCTGCTTTGGAACATGTGACGGGCAAACGATTGTGATCCCATCGGGCGGATCGGGTGCTTACCCAACTTATGCCTGGAGCGGTGGTTGCAGCACACCAGCCTGTAACCAATGTGCCGGAAATTATTCGGTAACGGTTACCGATTCCTGGGGCTGTACAGCAACGAATACGGCTTCGGTAACCGAGCCAACACTTTTAACCGAAACGATTGCAGCGCCAACGATGGTATCCTGCTATGGCGTATGTGATGGGGCGGCAACGGCATCTGCGGCAGGCGGAAGCGCTGCGTATACTTATTCATGGAACACAGTTCCGGCACAAACCACTGCTACTGCAACGGGATTGTGCGCAGGAACTTATTACTGCACCGTTACCGATGCACATAATTGCACAGCGCTTGATTCGGTGGTAATCACACAACCCACACAAGTGGCGATTGCACCGATTGCCAACGTAATTATTTGTAACAGTGGTAGCGCGGTTATTACTGCAGTGGCTTCGGGAGGAAACGGCGGAGCATACTCTTATAACTGGACAGCAGCAGCAGGATTGAGCGATCCTACAATTGCCACCCCTATGGCAACACCAACAACGACCACGACCTATACGGTAAGCGGAGCCGATGTGAACGGATGCCCGGCATTGACACAAACCGTTACAGTAACTGTAAATCCTGCATTATCAGTATCGGCAGCACCAGTAACACCTGTTTGTCCGGCTGGTACAATAGGCATTACAGCAACAGCAATCAATGGAAACGGAGGCCCTTACACTTATGCATGGGCGCCAACTACCGGATTAAGCAGTACAACAATCAGTAATCCTGATGCAACACCGGCTGCCACCACCACTTATACGGTTACTGCAACGGACGGCTGCTCTCCTGCGGTAACGAGTACGGTAACAGTAGCAGTATTACCACTGCCTGCACCGGCATTTAGCGCTGATATAACATCGGGCTGTGCTCCTTTGTGTTTAAACCTTACGGATGCGTCCACGATCAGTTCCGGTTCGGTAAACCGCTGGGGCTGGGACTTAAATGATGGGGCCAACAGCTTTGCCAATGGGCAAACGCAGTCACATTGTTTTAATGACCCGGGGACATACAGCATTACACTTACGGATACATCGGCTGCAGGCTGTATTTCTACGGTAACGTATGCAAACTATATTACTGTACATTCTATCCCTGTTGCACAATTTACAGCGCCGGCGAACACCAGCATTATTATTCCTACTGTTACTTATACTGATCAATCGACAGTGAATAACAGCTCTATTGCTGCCTGGAGCTGGACTTTTGGAGATCTGTTGAATGGCACAACCAATACAAGCGCACTGCAGAATCCATCCCATACATTCAGTGATGTAGGAACATATTGTGCGCATTTGGTAGTAACGAGCAATTATGGTTGTATTGACAGCAGCGATTTGTGTATTGTGATCGACCCCGAATTTACATTCTATATTCCGAATGCATTTTCACCAAACGGCGACGGGATTAACGATGAATTTTATGGCAAAGGAGATTTTATTAAAGATTTTGAAATGACAATTTACGATCGTTGGGGCAATTTAATTTTCTATACAGATGATATAAATAAACACTGGAACGGAACAGCAAATCACGGAAGTGAAATAGCACAAATGGATACGTATGTGTATGTGGTGAAGCTGACGGATTATAAGGATAAGAAGCACAAATACATGGGCAGCGTTACATTGGTAAAATAATAGATGGATGTTGGATTATTAAATATTCCCTGCCCGTATGAGGTTTATGCGTGCTGTGTTAATGGATGTCAGACAGGGCGGAGTTTGTGGATGTTTTAAGATAAAATAAAAATACGCCGAACCAAATGTGTACATAAACCCTACATATTTTCCGGTGCAGACAGCGGGTAGAACAAGAGCTATCCGCTGTTTTATTTATAATTTCAAACTGTAAAACTAAATTTAAAACGTTCTTTCGTTTAAAAAAAATAATTTATAATTCATCATTTATAATTTGCGTACCTTTGTGACCGTTCTTTACAACATGGGGTCGTTACGGTTTTGACAGCGAGTGCGATTTTTATGTAAGCATGTGGTGTGTTGTGAATATGGCACCTAAATCCTAATTCTCAAAATTCTATCTGGCGAGTCTAACTACGCTATGGCTGCTTAATTTTCTCAGAAAATAAGTGCCTTTGTTTCCGGGGAAGCTCTGATCTTCTGCGTCCCCAGTGAAGCATAACAAATGAAGAAATAGTTGCGGAGCGCTTTGATCCGTGATGAGATAAAGAAGCTAAGTAAGCCTTTTGGTTGGCAGAACTACCTAAGCTTATCGAAAATTAAAGTTTTGATAAACATGTAGAAAGCTTATTAATTCCTTGTTTGGACGAGGGTTCGAATCCCTCCGACTCCACCAATAAAGCAGAAAGCCTCAACCTAGCGGTTGAGGCTTTCTGCTTCATGTTAAGAATTGAAACAAAATTTTTTTTATGCCTTGAAGGCTCCAAAGCAACAATATATAGATTAGTGGAATTTCAATTAAAATATTAAAAGATGTATCTGCACAAAATATCAAAACAAGTAATCCTTTTAAAAAAAGGAATGGAAGTTCCCCTGGATCTAAAAGACAAAATGACCCACACCCTAAGTGAGCTTTATATCAGGATCGAACACCCGTTAGACCATTCGATCAGCCTTTTATTTGTTTTTGAAAATAAAAATGGAAGCGTTTTCAGGTATCCTAAAAATTTTATAATGAGCGGAAAGCCACTTTCGTTTGACGATAATAATTACCGGTTTGAAGGCCCTGTAAAAAGTATTAAAATAATTTCTGAAATTAATTTAGAGATCACAGTTAATTAATTACTTTTCTTGTTAAATGGATTACAGAAGCTGAATGGGTTGCTGTCATAAATCTTTTAAAGGAGCAGGGATATATAGCTTCCACAAATACCAATAACCGCTTTTATTTATTACCACGGGCACATGCGCTTAAGGGTATTAAATATCCGGAGCTGATGAAAATAAAAAATGGCGAAATCGCTATAAATCAATAAAGCGGATTTACTTTCTCCCCCTATCTCCGGTCCTCAATAATTACTACATGCCTGTGTCTTCTGCTGGGCGGATGCTGACGCGGATGCGCCACCACAATACAGGATGTGAGGATGGATGACAATATAATAAATAGGGTGAATGATCTCAATAAGAGCCGAACGGTTACATTCTTAGTTGCTTTCATAACGGATCGATTTAAATGGTTTTATACTATTCCAATAAAATTTGTGCCAGCAGATTATTAATTGTAAATAAGACGGTTTATTTTACACCAGTTGCCATCATTAAAACGTTTTTTAGCGCATGGAAGTTATCCGGTTTACTTATAAAATTAATGGCGCCCAGGTTGGTGGCAATCTCCATCTCCTTTTTAATGGAAGAGGTAGAGTACATGATCACCGGGATTTTCTGGTAATCGCCCGAACTTTTCAACTTCCCTAGGCATTCCCAACCGTTCATGCGCGGCATATTAATATCCAGGAAGATCAGTTCGGGCTGTTCCGCCATTTTATCCAGTTTTTCCAGGGCATCTATCCCATCTTTGGCGTAATAAAGTTGAATGGAAGGAGCTATATCATGCAACGCTTCAGAAAACAGCTCCGTGTCATCTGCGTCATCATCCACAAGTAGTATTGATTTAATCATAAGTAGGGGGGATCCTCAGATCCATTGGTTATAAAGAATAAAATAGTTTCCCCATTGCCTATTAAATTATGATGCCAGAGGGCAGAAACCAAAAATCAGGTTCAAAAGTTTAATCCCGGTGGCTATTGGATTACGGCTTTACATTTTTTAATGTAAGCCTTTAGTTTCATAAAGTAATTCGTAATTTCGGTATTATTAAATACGTTTATACAATGACCAAAAGCAAACCATTGCCAGGTAATGAGGAGCAACGACTGGAAAGGCTTAAATCATATACGATCCTGGATACATTACCGGAAAAACAGTTCGACGACATTACCCGGCTTGCTTCCATTATCTGCGATGTGCCGATCACACTGATCAGCCTGATCGATGAAGACCGGCAATGGTTTAAATCCCGCATTGGGTTGGATGCACAGGAAACTGCGCGCGAAATCTCATTTTGCAGATATGCCATTATGGAAGACGATATTTTTGAAGTGGAAAATTCACTGGACGATGAGCGTTTTGCCACCAACCCACTGGTAACCGGCAACCCAAATATCCGTTTTTATGCTGGCGCTCCGCTCCGCAGCCCCGAAGGCTATAATATGGGAACACTTTGCGTGATCGATACCGTACCTAAAAAACTAACCAAAAACCAGCGCGAAGCTTTAACCATACTTGCCAATGAAGTGGTAACCAACATGGAACTCCGCAAAGAGCGTTACAAAGAACAAGCTGAAAAACAAACGGTCAACAAATCGAACGACCTGATGTACACGTTTTTTGAGAACAGTCCTTCCATCATTACAATGAAGGATACAAATGGCGCTTTCCTGTATATCAACAAAAATGCAGAAAAGCTATTTCGTAAAAAAGCATCCGAAGTGATCGGGCGCACCAATGCCGATCTATTTCCAAAAAACATCCTCGATCCCATTGGGGAAGCCGCTGAAAAGGTGCTGAAAGAAAAAAAATTAATCGTACAGGAACACCGCCTGGGTGGAGGAGAAAATACCATTTATTATATCAGCCACATGTTTCCGCTCCTCAATCACGAAGGCGAAGTTTATGGCATTGGCACGATCACAAACGATGTAACTGAGGCAAAAAAAATTGAACAAAGCCTTCAGAAAAGCAACGAGCGTTTTTTCAATATTTTTAAAGACAGCCCGGTAGGCATGGTGATCACCAATACTACCGACCGCCGCTATGTAAATGTAAATAGCACGTTCCTTAAAACATTTGAATTTGAATCGGATAGCCAGGTATTGGGAAAAAATTCGCAGGAGCTGCAGTTGAGCTCACCGGAAGAACGCGACAGGATTACCACACTGTTACAAAAAAAAGGCTCGTATTCCTATGAGGAAATCCATTGCCTTAGCAGGACCGGAAAAGAGCTCACCATCCTGGGATCGGTGAACAAGATTGATATTGGCGGTGAAGATTTTTACCTGACCAGCTACGTTGATATTACTGAACGCAAGGAATTGGAAAAAGCTGTTAAAATTAGTAACGATCGTTTTACCAGCTTGTTTTACAACAGTCCGATCGGGATCAACATTTCGAACGTGGATACCTCTGAACTAAATCTTGTGAATAATGCCTTTCTGACCACTTTTGGCTATGAGCGCGACGAGGTGATCGGAAAAACGGCAGCAGAGCTAAAAATCATCAAAGACCAGAAATTACGTGATGAAAATATTGAAGAAGTAAGACGCACCGGGCATATCAAAGACAAAGAAATACGCGCTTATAAAAAAAACGGCGAAGAAATCTACTGTCTTACTTCCATCGAATTTATTACTGTAGAAGGCCATTTACAGGCCGTTTCGGCATTCCAGGACATTACAGAGCGTAAAAAAATAGAACTGCAATTAATAGAAGCAAAACGCGATGCGGAACAAGCTACCCTTTCAAAAAGCTCATTCCTGGCCAACATGAGCCACGAGATCCGCACGCCCTTAAATGCCATGCTGGGATTTGCCGATTTGCTGGAAAGAACAAAACTTACCGGACAGCAAAAGGATTACCTGGAAGCAATTGGTACATCGGGTAAAAATCTGCTGACGATCATCAACGATATTCTTGATTTTTCGAAGATTGAAGCAGGCATGCTGAGCATTCAAAAAGTACCGTTCAGCCCACAGCAGCTGATACATTCCATTTACACAATGTTTTTTGCGAAAGCGCAAAGCAAAAACCTCAAATTATTCATTTCCATCGATCCGAAAATCCCATCGATGGTAAGCGGCGATCCTACCCGCATGAGCCAGATTATCACAAACCTGATCGGCAATGCTGTGAAATTTACCAGTGAAGGCAGTGTTACTGTGGATTGTTTGGTACTGGAGCGTTCCGAACAAAAAGTAAAACTACTCTTGTCAGTTAAAGATACCGGCATTGGCATTCCACAGGAAAAGATCGATACAATATTCGACCGTTTTACACAGGCTGACAGTGATATCACCCGCAATTTTGGCGGAACCGGGCTTGGATTATCCATCGCTAAAAAACTGGTGGAATTGCAGGGCGGCAATATTGTGGTAAGCAGCGAAACAGGCAAAGGCTCCGAATTCTCCTTCGCCATCGAATACGACATCGCAGATCAGCAGGCCTATGTTCCTTCAGGAAAAAATGAACAGGCAACACACGGGATATTTAAAGGAAAAAGAATATTGATCGTGGAGGATAATCCCCTCAATCAGAAGCTGGCCATAAGCTTGCTGAAGAACAAAGGTTTTATTACAAAAGTTGCTGAAAACGGGCAGATAGCTGTGGATATATTGAAAAACGAGCAATTTGACATTGTTTTAATGGACATCCAAATGCCGGTACTGGACGGTTACCAGGCAACAAAAAAAATCCGCTGCGAGCTGGAGCTGAGCATGCCAATCATTGCCATGACCGCCAATGCGCTTGCCGGCGAACAGGAACGCTGCATGACTATGGGCATGAACGATTACATTACCAAACCGTTCAAGCCAGAATCATTACTGAACATTATTTACGGTTTTTTAAGCAAAGCCGGCAAAGGGGATTCAGTTGGAATAGTCAACGCTAAAACGCCTGCAACAAAATTTACGGACCTTAGCTATATGAAAGAATTTTCGGAAGGCAAATCCTCTTTCATTAAAGAAATGATTGAGATCTTCCTGGAGCAAACACCTCTGGATCTCGCAGCAATTGAAAAAGGGTTGAAAGAGCACAGTTTTCCGCAAATCCGCGTGATCGCACACAGCCTGCAAACATCGCTGGGCTTTATAGGTTTTCCGGCGCCGCTTATCAACAGCTTAAAAGAAGTGGAAATAATGGCAGGCGAAAAACAGCAATTCGGGCTGATGAGGGAAAAGCTGAAAGTGATTGTGGAAGGATGCTATAAGGCGCAGGATGAGTTGAGGGAAGAATTAAAAACAATATAATAAACGACCGGTTTAATGGAATAATGATCCCATTCAGGGTGGTCATTCCACACCTATCTGCTATAAGGATAACAGAACAATAAAAATCAAGTTCGAATGAAGTAGTACACAAGAAAACAGCCGGAAAAATTCCGGCTATTTTTTTTGCCATTTGAGCGATCGTATCTACGTAACAGTACAATTTCAGGGCAATACAACCTTGTTTGAGTTATTTTTATCATACCTGGTTCATTTTTTATCTGCTACCGGGCCTGTTTCTGCAACCTATGGAAAGCATCATCAATAATAAAACAAAATTAAAGCTCCTGACCGGGTTTGGCCTGGGGATCATTTTGATCCTGGTGGTGCAACTGCTGTCGGGCAGAAGCATTAATGCTATCATTACCAACGAAAAAGCGCTCCTCCATACCACTAAAACCATTGAACAGATGGAAGCATTAAAAGCAAACGTATCTTCATTTGAAAGCAAAATGAGAGGTTATGTGCTTACTTCCAATACAAAATTCCTGGATGGGAACGATGAGGTCCAGGAAAAATCATATGAAAGCATCAAACAATTACTGGCTACATCATCAGCGCGGGATCAGGCCTTGCTGGAGAAGTTAAATAACCTTGTAATTGCCAAGATCCAATTTAACCGCCGCGTCATAACTACCTTCGCTGCAACAGATAATTCCCGTGCTGCTTCCGTTATTAACAGCGGTGAAGGAAAATCACTGATGGATAGTATTGCCGCTGTTTGCGAACGCGGCATAATTTTAAAGCGTGAGGAAATCGAAGGTTTAAAAAAAAGCAACGAGCTCAATACTACTTTCGCATTCAATTCCGACCTGATCTCCGGGGCCATCATCCTGCTCTGCATCCTCGCTTCATTGCGCATTCTTTTTAAAGACATCAACGACCGCATTAAATTGGAAAACCGCTTGCGCGAAGAGCAAAAAAAAACAGAAAAAACAATGTTCATCAAAGAGCAGTTCATGTCGAACATGAGTCATGAGATCCGCACGCCGCTCAATGCCATGCTTGGTTTTTCGGGCTTACTGGAACACACGCCATTGAATGACCAGCAGCGTGATTATCTTCAGGCGATCGACAGTGCCGGTAAAAGCCTCATGACGATCGTAAATGATATTCTTGATTTTTCAAAAATTGAAGCGGGCATGCTCGGCATCGAAAATGTTCCGTTTAGCCTGCAGCAGCTCATGCAATCGGTATACACTATGTTTTTCCCGAAAGCACAAAGCAAGGATTTAAAGTTATATCTTTCCATTGACCCTAAAATACCGGCACTCGTAGGTGGTGACCCTACACGGCTCAACCAGATCATTATGAACCTGATCGGCAATGCCGTTAAATTCACCAACAAAGGAAGTATCAATGTAAATTGTGCGGTGCTGATGCTGCATGAAAAACAGGTTCAGGTAAAAATTTCCATTAAAGATACCGGCATTGGCATTATCCGGGAAAAAATCGATACTATCTTCGACCGGTTTACACAGGCCGACAATGCCACCACACGTAATTTTGGAGGTACGGGCCTGGGCTTATCCATTGCAAAAAAGCTGGTGGAACTGCAAGGTGGCGAAATCAGGGTAAACAGCGTTCCGGGCAAAGGGTCCGAATTTTATTTTACACTTACATACGACGTAGTGGATGCAAAAGATTATGCACCCCTAAGCGGCAACAAATCAATAAATCACTTCAACAAGGGAAAAAAAGTACTGATCGTGGAAGACAATCCGCTCAATCAAAAGCTTGCGCAGATGCTGTTACAGGATGTTGGCATTGATACCACCATTGCAGCAAACGGACAGATGGCCATTGATGCCTTAAAAACAAATACATATGATGTGATCCTGATGGACATACAAATGCCGGTTTTAGATGGTTATGAAGCCACAAAGAAAATCCGGAATGAATTATTGATCCGGACACCGATCATTGCCATGACAGCCAATGCCATGTCGGGCGAATACGAGCGTTGCATTTCCTCCGGCATGAGCGATTATATTACCAAACCCTTCAGGGCCGAAACATTGCTCAACAGTGTTACCTCATTTTTAAATGAAAGTGCAAGAGCAGATAAGATAGCGCTCACCGAATTTAAATTCCGCGGAACTTAGAAATCAGATCAGGTTCAGGCGTTTCAGCAATGTTTGTTTGTTCTGCTCGCCGATAGGTATCGGATGCTTATCAATGTACGCCGTTTCTTTTTCTATAAAATCTATTTTACCGAGGTTGATAAGGTACGAACGGTGTACCCTGTAAAAACGGTCAACAGGCAGCTTCTCCTCTATTCCTCTAAGCGTCATGTGAACTGTATGCCGCTTGTCGTTCACAAAAATATTGATATAATCGCCCAACGCCTGTATATAGGCAATGTCATTGATGATGATCTTGATAAGCACCGCGTTGGAACGGATAAAAATATACTCTTTTTCCGAAGCATCCACTTGTTGCTGTTTACTGTCGAATATTTCCTTTGCACGGCCCACGGCGGCTAAAAAGCGGGCAGCGGTATATGGTTTTACAATATAATCGGCTACATTGAGCTCAAACGCTTCTACTGCATATTTTTCTTTTGCAGTGCACAATATAACGATAGGACGCTTTTCCAGGTTTTTGAGCAATTCCAATCCTGTCATCTGTGGCATTTCAATATCCAGAAACACCAGATCGATGCTCTCTTCCTTTAAAATATTAAATGCGGTAATGGCATTGTCGCATTCATGTTTCAGGTTTAAAAAACTGATCCCCGATACCAGGGATGCCAGCGCTTTCCTGGCCATTTTATTATCATCTACAACAATACAGTTCATGCGTTCATTCAGTTTTTTGATGGATAAGTAAAATTGGCTATTTTTTATTGAATAATCAATCGAATAATTTATTTTTTCCCGCAGCAGCAGCCGGCAAATCAAAACAGGTTGAAAAACGGCGGACCAATAAAAAAAGTCCCAACTGCATAAGCAGTTGGGACTTCAACAAACAAACATTGATAAACTAAAAAAGGGAAATAGGGATGTTAAATTATTGAACAACTAATCGTTGTGTGCTTCTGTTGCCATCTACATTCAGCATTACAATATATACGCCTTTACTTAAAGCAGATGTATTTGAATCCAGTCTTTGTTCTCCCTCACTTTGCATTTCATTTAAAAGATCGCTTACCACTCTGCCATTCACATCAAATATCTTAACTGATACTTCACTGCGTTTGCTAAGCGTATAGGTAAGGTGTATATTTTCGTTCGCCGGGTTAGGGAATACCGAGAGGTTTAAGCTGGCAACAGCAGCCTCATCAATACCTGTAGCAGCAGGCCATTCATTAACCACCTGGTGAATGGTGTTCCAATGATCTCCGGAATCCTCATTATTATTGCCATTTACAGCATTTAATACCGCCCAGAAAGACACAGTTCCTGTACCAGCAACCGGTGCTGTCCAGTTAAATATTTTCACATACGTTGTTCCTGCTGCACCGGTACCGGTTGTAGCTGCAATTGGTGCAGTTTGTTCTACCACACCCACAACAAAATTACCTGCCTGAGGCGCAGCATAATGGGTAGTGGTTGGAAACGGCGCTGTCCAGGTGCCTGCATTCACAGGTGTTGTAGCAGCTACTGCTCCTTTGATTGCACCAATCTGCAATCCATATTTAGGAAGAGATGTGGTTCCGTTGTTTATTCCCGATAATTTTATAGTGTATAGCATTCCGCCTTTATAATGCGTTGTTGGCACTCCTGCCGAATCTATTTCCATTGCTACACCAATTGCAGTTGTAACAGCCGTTGCATGGCATCCGCTGCCTTTGCAGCCTGAAGGATTACCCAATCCTGTTTCTGCTCCTGTACAATCCCAGCCATTTGTGCCTGCGCCGGTTTTATAAGACATGATCACAAACGATCCCAGGCAGATAGTAAGCAAATAAACAAACGTAGTTTTTTTCATTTTTTTCATTTTTAATGGTTAATGTATAAAAGTAGTTTAGAGAGTTTTGAATTTTCAGTAAGCAACATTAAAAAACGAATCTGTAGTTTTTTTGTAATTTATGGTTTTTCTAATCCACAGATTTGTGTCATCCTGAGTTTATCAAAAGACGTTTCTGTCTTTTATTTTTTATAAGGTATCAGCTCCGTATGAAATGTTACCTGGATCACTTCCGCAATTTTTTCGATATACAGGCTTGGCACCTGGATCTTATGATCTGCAACCTTCACTTCAAATTTAGAATCGATGGTTACTTTTCCGTCTTTTACTTCCAGTGTGCCTGTGATGGTCCTGTTCTGATCCACGCCGTGCATATTTAACACACCCGTTACCGTTACATTGTATTTTCCATCCTTTGTATAATCAATTGGTTCGTTGATCTTGCCTGTAAAAGTGGTCAGCGGGTATTTTTCGCTTTCCATGTAATTTTCATTGTAATGATCCTGCATAAAAGAGGATTTAAAAATAAAAAGCGTTTGTGATGCTTTTACGGCAATGCTGTTATTGGCCGTATTCAGCAATACGTGGGCTTCTTTGTTTGTAGCATCAATATTTTCCATGACCGTGCTGCTGAAAAAGCTCAGGGTGCAGGTTTGGCTTGCATAGATCTGGGCCGATACTTTTTGAAAAGAGGTAACAGCAAACAGCGATAATAAAATGATCGTTTTTTTCATAATCAGAGAGAATTAGGATTCTTTTTTTAGTGCAAATACGCGGGAAATATTAAATCCTAAACGAATGCCCACATTCGACCAGGTTGTATTGGTATACATCAGGTATTGGTTTTCGGTAATGCCGAAAGAGTTGGTAAGGCTTATCTGGAATACGTGCCCGCCTGTTTCCAGATCGTACCCGATGCCAAAGCTGTCGTAAAATTTTTCATTGGTATACAGGTTCAGCCGGTGTGCATATTCCAGTGTAATTGCCTGGCGCTTTGTAAATTTAAAGCGGGTAACGGCGCCTACCAGGTAACAATCATTACGATCGGTAATCGCCTGCACCAGGTTATAGTGCACCATAGCGCCCATCAGCTCCAGCGAAAAACGGGTGCTGAACTTGCGTGCTATCATAATCTCATTGCAAAACGACATGCGGTCAGTACTGTTCTTGTAATAATTTTCTCCGTCAATTTTTGTACGCTCAAATGTATAGAACATGCTGGTTAAAAGGGTTACACTCACCGGCATACTGTTGTTGGTGGTTTGACGGAGCAATCGGTATTTCAAAAAATCATCCACAATTTTGCCGGTGGAAGTACGTCCGATCCCAAACATTAAACGTCCGTCGTTGCTGTATTCCAAACCAAGTCGAATGTTGGCGCCACCATCAAGCCCCCAGGCATTGTAAGCGCCGCCATTGATATCACCAAAACGGTGAGAGATCCTGAAATCCAGGCAATGCTTGCCCAATACCTCGGTTGTATGAAAGTTCACATTACGCGTGGTCTTGAATGTAGCGGTGGTCAATTCCTTTTTAGGCTTTGTATCCTCCATATTTAATAAATCGTTTGCATCCTGTGCTTTTGCAACAGAGGCAAGCATGGCGGCACCCATAAGGGCTGCTATGTATTTTTTCATAAAAATTTAGTTATTAAGGGAGCCGGCAGCTACCCATTTTTGAATCTTTACCTGGTCGCAAACCGAAATTTTTGACGTACTGTTCTCCGGCATATTAACGGTGCTGCCATCCCAAATCACACTGGCAACCAGGCGTCCGTCAGTAGCAACAGTATTTACACCGGCGTAGGTGGTAAGGTTAATACGGCTTGTGTTAGAAGTTCCGTGACAGGAATTGTTGGTTCCGCAGGAGTTGTTCAGCAGCGGAACAATGTCCGCAGAATAAGAGATTACATGAGCAGTATCGCATGGCGTAGCGGTTACAGCTGGATGTAGCTCACTGTAATTATCATAATAACAGCTGCCCATAAAAACAAGTGGGAAAGCTGCCATCATGATTTTGGAGAGAGATTTTACCATTAGGCTATTTTTTATTATTTTAAGCGTTGTTTATTCGTAATCAATTGTTTTTCGCACCTTGCGCAATCCACAAATATATCATTTTTATCTGGTCATCTGTTAATGGTGGAAGCGGATCTACCGGCATTCGGTTATTTTTATTAAGCGTACGGATCACACTATACAGGTTTGATTGTTCCGGTTTACCGCTCACCACATGTGTATGCTGGATCAGGTCATCGTAGGTCAACAATGAAAACCGGCGAAAATCAACGCTGCCATGACAGCCGCTCTGCGTACAATTTGCAGAAATAACAGGACTCACATCCGTTGAATATTTAACTTCGGGATACTGCGAATAATCCACCGTATGACGACAGCTCATTGCTCCAAACACCAATATCATGCAAAAAATAACGATCACAATCCTGTTCATTACATTTATTTTAGGTTACGATGTTAGAAACTGATTTTGTAGATTTTTGGGATTTTTAATTTCTTTTCAAATACCTCTTATCTTTACATTCAAACATCTGCATTATGCAAATACTCATCATCGAGGATGAACGTACATTACGGGATTCGATTACAGAATACCTGGTAAACAATGGCAACACATGCACGGCAGTTGGAACCTACAGGAAGGGACTTGAAAAATGCATGGATTTTTTTTACGATTGTGTGCTCGTGGATGTTGGTTTACCCGATGGAAGCGGGATCGATATTGTAAAATCCATTAAGAACAGCAGCCCCGAAACCGGTATTATTATTATTTCCGCTAAAAATTCCCTGGATGACAAAATAGATGGACTGGAAGTAGGTGCTGATGATTACCTGACCAAGCCTTTTCACTTATCGGAATTGAATGCACGCATCAACTCGCTGATCAGGAGAAGGAATTTCGGGGGGAAAAATCAATTGAAATTCAACGATCTGCTGATCAATACCAATGAAAAACAGGTATTTGTAAAAGAAAAATTGATACAGCTTACAAAAAAAGAATACGATATCCTCATCTACCTGGCAGGAAACCCTACTCATCTTATCACCAAAGAAGCGCTTGCAGATACGATCTGGGGCGATAAAGCCGACATGGCTACTTCTTTTGATTTTGTATACAGCCAGATCAAAAACCTGAAGAAAAAACTTAGTGAAGCAGGTGCTAAAGATTATATTAAAGTGGTATACGGAATGGGATATAAATTTTTATAGACATGAAACTTTTAGCAAAAACAAATTTATACATTTCTGCCACCACCATCATTCTTATGCTGATCGGGATGATCATTGTGTACATGCTGGTGTTGAATAAATTAAGCAGCGAAGGCGATGAGCACTTACTGATCGACAAAAGCAAGATCATACAAATGCTGAAACAGGGAAAGCCCCTCGTACATTTCAGCTCCAATGTGGGTGAAAACATCAGCATTACTGAAGTTCCGCTGCAAACGATTTTCGACAACCGTTTTCAGAATTATAAAATGGAGGAAGAAGAAGGCGATGAAGGAGAAGATGAATTTACATTCCGCCAATTATTATTTCAAACCACTGTGGGCGACCGGCATTACGAAGTAAAGATCTCGCAATCGCTGGCCGAACGGAAAGAGATCGGCGAATACATTGCTGTTGCCATTTTGCTTTTTCTTGCGTTTTCGCTTTCTATCCTTTTTATTCTTAACCGCTACATTTCGCGGTTCATCTGGTCGCCATTTTACGACACCATTGCGCAATTGCGCAACTGGACACTGTTGAGCAATAAAAAAATTGTACCTAAAGAAACCAATATTGATGAATTTATTGAGCTGAACCAAACCAGTAACATGTTCATTCAAAAAATCCAGGCGGATTACATCAACCTTAAAGAGTTCACAGAAAACATTTCGCACGAAACCCAGACTCCTGTAGCCATTATTTCGGCAAAGCTGGAAATGCTGATGCAGGAAGATGATTATTCATACAAACAGCAACGCCTCCTGGCCGATGCATACATGGCTACGCTGCGCCTGAAAAAATTAAACCAGGCACTGATCTCGCTTACACGCATTGAAAAAGGATTGTATGCAAAAATTGATGTAATAAACATTACAGGCATGGTGGAACGCAAGCTGATGGAGCTGAATGAATTTATCCAGGCAAAAAACATTCGCATCGAAAAAAACCTGGCTGTGGTAGAGAAGGACCTGAATTCCGAAATTTTCGATTTGCTGATCAATAATTTACTCATCAATGCCATCAAGCATAACCGCGAAACCGGCGGAATGATCAGGATCACGCTTAGACAAAATGAGCTGCTGATCGAAAATACCGGGTCAGAAACAAAGATTGATAAAGAAAGTATTTTTGAACGTTTCAAACCGTATACAACCGATAGTGAATCGGTTGGACTGGGCTTGTCTATTATTAAAAAGATCGCCGACTTCCTTGAATGGGAAACGTCCTACGAATTTAAAGATGGGCTGCATACCTTTCGCATTGTATTTCATATGCCTTAATACCTTCCCCCCTATTTCGTAAATAAAAAAACGAAGGCAGATCATGCCTTCGTTTTTTTATTGATATTTTAATTCAAATTATCTGATCACAATTTTGCCGGATGCAATTT
>OLLL01000251.1_pt1 | contig 23173 bp, 21 predicted proteins | sample 1604541 | NCBI WGS metagenome assembly OLLL01 (sample SAMEA104055722, study PRJEB20765) | soil metagenome | isolation source: soil
CAATTCTTTGTTCATCATTGAAACCCACATTGCCGGGTGGATGATCAATCCTGCTTCTTTGGAGCCGACTTCCGAAAGCACCGTATGGTTTTTGGAAAGCGTATGGATATATTCACATTTTTTATCATGCGGCATTACAATAGAGCCATCTGAAACCTCGGCACAATCCAGCTTCAGCTTATCGATCAGCTTGCGGTAATCATCAAACATATTGCGCACAATAAATGCTTCAAACAACGTTCCGCCAACGTAAATCTTCATCCCGGCCTCCTTGTATAATTTGATCTTCTGTTCGAGGTTTCTTGTCAGGTACGAAGTTCCAAAACCTAATTTAATAATATCGGTATACTCGCTGTTCGCATCCAAAAAATCTTCAACCTGGCGAATGCTGAGTCCTTTGTCCATCATCATGGTTAATCCGCTGTTACGCGGACGGGATGGCCGTTCAGGAATGTGTGGCAGTGTAAAATTATTCATACTTATTTTTTATAGGATTCTATCAGGTCCGTGATGCTGGTATTTTCTTTCAGGTCCGGGCTGTACTCAAATAATTCGTTGTGTTTTTCGTAATCCAGCGCCAGTGCACTTTGCAGAAAGCTCAACGCTTCTTGTTTCTGGCCGATGCTCATCAAACAAGCTGCAATTCGGTATTGCAGCGCTGCATTCTGCGGATGGTGCTTGATACCCTCCGCTAAAATTTCCAATGATCCGTTTTTGTTTTCCTGCTCAAACAGCAAATTGGCATAATCCAGCCAGATCTCTGCATTGCTGGGATCCAGCTCAATTACTTTTTTGAAAGATTCCTCTGCATCTTCATAAAACTGCATTTTTTCCTGCAATTCGCCGTAAATGTACCAGAATTCGGCATTTTCTTTTTCCAGCTCCAGCGCTTTTTTTACATAGTGGATACCTTCTGCTGTTTTTTCCTGCGCGTCAAGCACAATTCCAATCCCCAGCCATGCATCCGAAAGCTGGTTGTTCAGTTTGATCGCTTTGTTATAATAAATGAGCGCATGCTCATAATCTTCTTTTTTCTCGTAACATTCACCAATGTAATAAAAGGTGATCGCATCCGGTTCTTCCACTTTCAGTGTGTCTTTGTACACTTCAATGGCTTCATCCAGGCGGTTTAAATTGGCAAGTGAGTTGGCTTTATTAAAATATGCCGAAGCAAAATCATCCTGGATCGCAATTGCGTAATCATACGCATCAATTGCTTTTTCAAACAATCCCAAACGGTTGTACGCCACCCCCAGGTTAAACCAGGCCGTTGCCGTATACGGATGCCTGTCCGTAAAATCTGTATAATATTTTACACTTTCCTCAGATTGTCCGTTCAGTTCATAACAAAATGCCAGCTCATAAAGCGCTGCTTCATTTTCAGGGTTTTCAGCAATGGCTTTTTTCAGGTAATAAATGGCATCGTCAAATTTGGCAGTATTCTCAAATTCAAAGGCCATCGCCAGGTAAATCTCGTCCAGCTCCTCGGCATTATCCGCCGCTTTCTTGTAATTTTCGATCGCTTGTTCGGTCAATCCCATCTGGCTGTAAATGCTGCCTTTGGTCATGTATAATTCCGCATTGGATGGTTCCATGCTTTCTACAAACGACAATATCTCCAGCGCCTTCTGGCTTTGGTTGGTTGCTGCAAAAATTTGTGCTTTTCTTAAAAAGAATACAGTAGAGAAGGGGTATTGCCCAATCGCAAATTCAATCACCTGTAATGACTTCTTGGGATTATTCTTGTCGATGTAATAATCTATAATGTCTTCAAACTCTTCCGAATCAAAAAAATAGTGCTTGCCATTTTGTATCATCTCCTCAAAGCGGTCAACAAGTAATAGTATCTGTTGTGCTCCTTTAGGTTCGTTTTCTCCAAAATCTTCGCTCATCAATCTATATATTAAAGTTTACAACCCAATAAAAAGCTTCCTTTCCATTGTACTAAAAATTTTAGCAAAATTACTAAAAAATCAACTAACCGGGTACATAATCTTTTTCAACAGCCGGCGGTTGAATGTTTAGAATTAAATTTACAAAATAAATACCGAAAAGCCTATCTTTGTGGGCTCAAATTTTGCAAAGCTGCTCAGAGAAAAATTCAAATATACTATGACGTTAATTAAATCAATATCAGGCATACGGGGAACAATCGGGGGGAAACCTGGAGAAGGATTAAGTCCCCTGGATGTGGTCAAATTTACATCCGCTTATGCTGCATGGATTGCCGGAAGGAATACTGCCGGTAAAAAGATAAAAATTGTCGTGGGCCGCGATGCCCGTATTTCCGGCGAAATGGTAAATAACCTTGTGTTGGGCACCCTCCAGGGAATGGGTGTGGATGTGATCGACATTGGATTATCCACCACGCCTACAGTAGAGATCGCCGTTCCTGCTGAAAATGCCGACGGTGGGATTATCCTTACCGCCAGCCACAATCCAAAACAATGGAATGCCTTGAAATTACTGAACGAAAAAGGGGAATTTATCTCTGAAAAAGACGGTGCCGATTTGTTGGATATAGCTGAAAAAGAGACCTATACATTTGCCGATGTGAATTCATTGGGGAAAATAACAAAAAACGACACCTACTTTCAAAAACACATCGACCAGATCCTGGCGCTCTCTTTAGTAGACGTTCCGGCGATCAAAGCTGCTAAATTCAAGGTGGTGATCGATTGCGTTAATTCCACCGGCGGCATCGTGCTGCCGCAATTACTGGAAGCATTGGGCGTTGAAAATGTGGTAAAATTGTATTGCGACCCAACCGGCGAATTTCCACACAACCCGGAGCCCTTACCGGAAAACTTACGTGACATCTCCAAAGCCGTGAAAAAAGAAAAAGCACATTTGGGAATTGTAGTAGATCCTGATGTAGACAGACTTGCACTGGTGTGTGAAGATGGGGAAATGTTCGGGGAAGAATATACACTGGTGGCGGTGGCTGAATATGTTTTGAACAAACGTAGCCCTTCAGAAAAAGCGGCAGGTAAAAGGGGAAATACCGTTTCCAATTTATCATCCACCCGTGCATTACGCGATGTGACCGAAAAGCACGGTGGTGTATACACCGCTTCAGCTGTTGGCGAAGTAAATGTGGTGAAAATGATGAAAGACAGCAAAGCCATTATCGGTGGAGAAGGCAATGGCGGAGTGATCTTACCGGAATTACATTACGGGCGTGATGCTCTTGTAGGAATAGCTTTATTCTTATCGCATCTGGCGAAATACGGCAAAACCTGCTCCATGCTGCGCTCTACATATCCGGATTATCACATTTCAAAAAATAAAATTGAGTTAACCCCGGAAATTAATGTGGACAGCATTTTGGCCGGCGTTCAGGAAAAATATAAAAAACAGCCGATCAATAATGTGGATGGGGTAAAGATTGAATTCGACAAGGAATGGGTGCATTTGCGAAAATCCAATACCGAAGCGATCATTCGAATTTATTCCGAAAGCGAAAGTGAAACCACTGCCGATAACCTGGCTAAAAAAATAATGGCCGATATCCGTGAACTGATAAAAATGCAGCAAATAGCGGTTTAGAGATTTCGTATCTGATTCGTAATTTGAATTATACAGATAACGAACAGGAACGAAACTACGAATCCGGGCGATCAGCATAGCGGTTCGAAAAATAGTCAGTATAAAATCACAAGCGATTCCTAATAAAAAAAACAAAAACAAGCGATCGAAAAGTTAAATCCGTTTTTGTTTAAACAAAGATTCGTAAATTTGTAAAGATTAATAGCATAGCTTTTACTTAGGATATACACAGATTCGTAGTTTCGTTCCTGTTCGCTATCTGTACCAAATAATAAGATTGAAAATGAAAGTTTATCTCGATAACGCCGCAACCACTGCACTGGACAAAGAAGTACTGGATGCAATGCTTCCATACATGACCGAACATTTCGGAAATCCTTCTTCCACCCATGGCTTTGGGCGTACAACACGTGCAGCCATTGAAGGTGCACGTAAATCCGTAGCCAAATCACTGAATGTTTCTCCTTCCGAAATCTTTTTTACATCCGGCGGAACCGAAGCAGATAACCAGGCCATCCGCTGCAGTGTGCATGATCTGGGCATTAAGCACGCAATCACTACGAAGATCGAACACCATGCGGTATTGCATACACTGGAAGCATTGGCAGAACAGGGGCTTATTAAATTAAGCTTTGTGAACCTGACACCGAACGGACATGTGGACCTGAAACACCTTGATCAATTACTAAGCGAAAATGAACGCACGCTGGTTTCATTAATGCATGCAAATAATGAAATCGGGAATTTATTGCCGATTAAAGAAGTGGGCGAGATCTGTGCAAAACACAATGCTGTTTTTCATTCCGATACCGTTCAGACGATGGGACATTACGCAATGGACCTGCAAAAATTAAACGTGCATTTTATTACCTGTGCCGCACATAAATTTCATGGGCCAAAAGGCGTTGGTTTTTTGTATGTGAATGGAAATGTGAAGATCAATCCATTGATCTACGGTGGTTCCCAGGAACGTAACATGCGCGGCGGGACTGAAAACCTGTACGGGATTATCGGGCTTGCAAAAGCGCTGGAAATTGCCAACCGTGATTTGGAAGTACACCAAAAACACGTGACCGGCTTAAAAAAATACATGGTGGAACAATTAAAAGATGCCATTCCCGGCGTTGAATTTAATGGCTCCTGCCTCGAAAATTGCCTGTACACTGTATTGAGCGTTCGTTTTCCACAAACCGATAATGCCGAAATGCTGTTGTTCAACCTGGACATTGCCGGAATTGCCGCATCGGGTGGAAGCGCCTGTACTAGCGGAAGCGACCAGGGATCGCACGTTTTGCGTGGAATAGGAGTGGATGTAACACGTCCGTCTGTCCGTTTTTCTTTTTGCAAATACACTACAAAAGAAGAGATCGACTTTACCGTTTCAAAGCTGAAACAATTGTTCACGGTAAAAGAAATGGCAAGCAACTAATTGCCGGTTTTTCGTATCTATCAGGCAATGATCAGATTTTCTTTTCGCCTGCTTTTCCTCTTGTTTTTCGCAACGCCTGTGCTTGCGCAGAATCTTGTGCCAAACCCCAGCTTCGAAACCATTTCGTCATACGCTGCGGGGAGCAGCCTGCTGAGCTGTGCCGATGACTGGAAAAATAATACTTACCTCATCAATCCGGCTATGAACAGCGCCGATCTGCAATTTAACGGCTCCACTTTTTTTACCAGCATTAACGCGTACGATGGGATTCGCTTTGCCGCAATGGATTGTGAAGTAAGTAACCCTGAATACATACAGGTAAAGCTTACATCGCCTATGATAGCTGGTACTACTTATTGTGTGAGCTTCTACAGCTCTTTTTATGATCGTTTTACCATAGCGGCACCATTTATGGGCGCTTATTTTTCTGCGTCACAGCTTACAGTAAACCCATATAACGCTGGTATCGCAGCAAGCGTTGAACAATCCGGTCCAACAGATCCAACTGTATGGACACAGATCAGCGGAACGTATGTTGCAACCGGCGGCGAACAATACATGACACTGGGATGTTTTCGCGGCAATCTGCACTTGTTTTCTTACATGTACGTCGACATGGTGGATGTGCATCCGATTACTATTTCTGTTGACCTGGGCCCTGATCAGCCGCTTTGTGCCGGTGATCAGTTACAGCTGGATGCCGGGGCCGGCGGTAGCAGCTATCTCTGGAACACGGGGGCAACCACATCTTCCATTACGGTAACAGCTCCCGGGATTTATTGGGTAGCAAAATACAGTGGCGCCTGCCCGGTTACTGATACAATTGAACTGACCTCATCCGGTTGCAACAATCCTGCTATCCCGGTTGCAGACGGGGAATTGTACATTCCTAATTCCTTTTCACCCAATGGTGACGGGATAAACGACCTCTTTGGCGCAAAAGGGGAAAACATCAGTAATTTTGAAATGAACATTTACAATCGCTGGGGCGAGCACATTTTTTCTTCTTATGCAATAAGTGATCAGTGGGATGGGAAGTATAACAAACAAACCGCGCCTGAAGGAGTTTACGTGTATACATTAAATTATCAGAACGGAAGCCGCAAGCATAGTATTACAGGACACATCGTGTTGTTAAAATAATTATAAATGGAGGATTATAAATGCTGTAGGCGTTAGACCCTGGCTGGTGCTGCATTAGAATGTTTCCAGGCAAAGCCTAGCTCCCACATACACAGTAAGGCTTTTTAACACGCAGTACACCAGTGAATTAACTCAACAAATGCTGTTCAAATTTTAATTCAAAACAGGTTCCCTGGTTGACTGTAAATTTATATTCACCGTCCAGCTGCTCGGATAGCGATTGGATCACGACCATTCCCAGCGATTCGCCTTTCTCATAATCTTTTTTTAAACCTACGCCGTTATCTTTCACCACAAACCGCAACATATTGCCAATGCTGGTAAATTCGATATCGATCATGCCATCGGTACGGCCAATAAAAGCATATTTGTAACAATTTGTCAACAGCTCATTCAGGATCAAACCGCAGGGAATGGCTGTATTCACATTCAGCTGAATGTTGCTGATGTGCGTATTTACCACCACAGCATTGGAAACCGTAGGGTAGGAGTACTGGATCTCATCGATCAGCTCCTTGGTGTATTTTGCGAAATCAACATCTGTCATGTTATCGCTTTTATACAGCCGGTCGTGGATCAGCGCCATTGATTTTACACGGTTTTTGCTTTCCATTAAAATGTTACGGGCATCCTCATTCTCCACGGTGCTCATCTGCAAATTGAACAGGCTGGCAATGATCGCGAGGTTGTTTTTTACCCGGTGATGGATCTCTGCAAGCAAAATATCTTTTTCCGATAAAGCATGCTTAATGGCTTGTTCCGTTGCTTTGCGCTCGTTCATACGTTGCTCAAATACCTTGCCTTCACGAATGTTGCTGGCAATGGTGAGGTACACGAAAAATGCAATAGATGCAGCGCTGAACATGAGATTAAAAAAAAACATCTGGTAACGGTCGTCTTCCGTAATTAAAGCCGATTTAAATAGCGTATAATGTGTAGAAACATTAATGAACAGGAATATAAGCGGCAGCAGGAGGTGGAAAATGATCAGCACTTTTTCTTTTGAATCATGCACGAAGGAGATCGCCAGGATCAGTGGAAAAAAATACAGGAACGTGCCGGAATGCAAACCGGAATAAGAATCAAAATAAAAAATGGCGGTGGATAATGCTACAAGTAAAAAGGAGGTGGCGAATTTGTGGAACCCGACCTGGTTAAATGCAAAACTGGACAGACAAAGCAGGGCAAAAAATTCGATGATAATGGCGGAAAAAACATCACCCAGCACAAAATTGTTCAATCCGCTGAAAAGGCAAACAATAAAAGCAATAAAGCTAAACTGGTTGGTCAGCGTAATACGCTTGATCAGCTTATCATCATACTGAACCTTAACTCCTATGCAGGAGAGGGAATTCCATGACCGTTTGAACATAAAACAAAAGTCTACTTTTTTTAGTGGGAATAAACTTAATCATTTTTATTTACAGATCACGAATCTTTAAAAATTTTGCGCTAAACCCTACACTTAGCTGCATTTAGCAACCACATAAGATACAAAGCAGCTTTTTTGTTTCTTTTTGTGGTAGTTTTTTTGCAAACCCATACACCGATCCATAATATTCGTTTTTGTTCGTTATCTGCAACCAAGGCAACCAAACGAAAAAATTACGTCTATTCAACAACATTAACCGACACACCATTGTTTATTCAATAAACATTCTAATTTTGTAGACGTTATTATTCTCTCAAACTCTTGAAACCGATCCTAAAATACTTTATTTCCTTCCTGCTTTTAGTATCACCTATGCTGATAAAGGCACAGGACGATGAGCCATCTGTTCAACAGCCTGCAGCAGACGATGATACGCCGCCACCGCCAAAAAAATATTATGTATTGAGTCCACGCGTTTCTGTAACAGTGCCGCACCCCATGAGCAACAAATCCTTTAAAAAATGTTTTGTAGGGATTTATGAATTCAGCGGCGGGTTAAACTTTTATTTGTACAAAGGTCTTTTTATCGGAGGTACCTACAAAAATGGATTGTTAAAGATCACTGAAAATAAAATTGCCGATTACAATGCCAGCATGTTTATTAATAACGCAGCAGTAAAGATTGGTACGGATGCCTACATTGGCGATAAAAACAGGGTGATCTTTTCGGCAGCGGTCTCGGGTGGAAAAAACTGGACCCATTACGGAGGGCTTGTTGCCAAAGAACCAAGAGAAATCCCCACTTCTTATACCTGCACTTACTTCGAACCGGAAATAAACCTGTTCTTTTTGATCGAATCCAATTTCGGCATCGGTGTAACTGTAAGCTACAGCATTTTTAACCATACCTTTGATCCGTATGAACTGGCATTAAACGACTGGACACAATTCAGCAAAACCAATACCGGAAGTACTCAATACCTGAGTTTTGGTTTTGGATTTTATTACAGCCTTCTGCAAAAAGGAAGAGTGAAAAAACCGCGTTATTAAACGGTATGGGCCAGGAAGAAACAATCAAAAAACAGTTGTACGATCATTGTGTGGAATATGTGAACAGCCGTTTGGCCAACATCCAGCAGGCAATCCGTTCTGCACAGGAATCCGCCAACGATGATAGTAAAAGCAGTGCCGGCGACAAGCATGAAACCGGGAGGGCAATGGCACAATTGGAACAGGAAAAACTCTCTTTTCAGCTGGCAGAAACTCAAAAAACACAACAGCTCCTTGGCCAGATCAATCCTGCAAATAATCCGAAAAAAATCATAGCAGGCTGTGTGGTAGTCACTAACAACGGGAATTATTACATTTCCATCAGCGCAGGAAAAATAACTGTATTTGATCAACTTTATTTTGCCGTTTCACCGGCATCTCCTATCGGCAATGCCTTGATTGAGGCAAATAATACACAAGCTGAATTTGTTTTTAACAATCAGCACTTTTCGATAAAAAAAATATTTTAATTGCCCTCCCTGTTTCTATTTTCTTTTACTTTTGTGGAGGAAACATGAAACAAATATCAACTACCTTTTTTATACTCTTTTTAGCGCTCTTTTTTCTTTCGTCCTGCGTAAGCAAGAAAAAATATATGGCACTTCAAACTACTTCTACAGCAAAAGAAAGTGGACTCCAGGCAGAAAATAATAAATACCGAAGCATGTCCGATTCACTCAAATTTGTGGTGGTGAACAAAGATTCGCTCATCGATTCTCTGACAGTGAAGTTGAATGAGATGGTGATGAAGCATGAAAAGGAAAAAGCAAAATCTACAGCCAGTGCTGTGAAAAAAAGTACGCTGACGAAAGACCAGGAATATGAAAAAAAATCATTGTTCCTCTATAATTTCACCAAATATATTGAATGGCCGATCGAATACAACGGGACTGATTTTGTAATCGGAGTTTGCGGTCCGGATCAAATGATAAAGTCGTTACAGGAGTTTATGCTTCAGAAAAAAGTATCGGGCAAACGCATTATGGTAGAAAAATACAAAAAAGGTGCGAAATACAATGTGGTGTACATTACGTCCGGTGAGACCGCCAGTTTTTCTGCCATTAAAAATGCGGTAAAAAAGAACAAAACCTTATTGGTAACTGATGAGGCAACTGCCGGCAGCCATATTTCTTTCCTGCTCGACCAGGATAAAGTACGTTACATTGTGGACAAAATCGCCATCGAAAAAAATGGGTTGAAAGTAGGGCAGGAGCTAATGCGTTATTCGGGATAATTCCGAATTAACAAAGCCACAGTCCCGATAGCCATCGGACATCAATTTTTATTTAGCCAAACTCTTTGTATCGTCATCCCGGTCTCACATCTATAATACCATTATAAATAGAGAGCGCTTTTTGTTTTCTTTCTCAGCCATTAAAAATTTGGGCTTCAAAGTAACTATTTTTTGCCGCCTGATAAATGTGTTAATATTTCATTGCTGCAAAGTTTAGTTCTATAAATAAAAACAATTACTTTGGTAGTACAAAATTCCTATTTACATGGCAATCATTAAACCCTTCCGGTTTTTACCGAGCATCAAGCGTAAAGATTTCAATCCGGATTTTGCAGATTATACCTGGTTCAAAAACTTTTTTAATGAAGAAGAAGTAGCAAAAATCCGCTTACTCTGGGATGATAATGTGGCAAAGAATGCCGAAGTAAATAGCGCCGGCAAACCACAGGAACGTGATGAACTGCGCAAATCGCAGATCATATTTATTAAGCCGGGCGAAAACGACTGGATCTATGAACGCCTGTCGCAGGCCTGTATCCAGACGAATGCCAACCGTTATAAATTTGAGATCACGGGCTTTCAAACCGAATTGCAATTAGCAAATTACAGCAATACCGATTTTTTTGAATGGCACATGGATTTTGGCCCGGGTGATGTTTCCAACCGCAAGCTCAGCATTACTGTGCAATTATCAGATAGCGATGAATACGAAGGTGGTGATCTGCAATTCATGATCAATAAAAACATTGTGAATGCGCCGCGTGAAAAGGGTACTGCCATTGTTTTTCCATCGTTTTCGCTGCATCGCGTAACACCCGTTACCAAAGGCAGCCGCAAATCCATTGTCGGATGGATCGCCGGCCCGCCGTACAGATAAAAACATTCTTACAAAACTAACCAACATGAAACATCTTCCCATTTATTTAGGCTTGCTGCTTTTTGCAGGATGCACCCACACCGAAAAAAATTACGTGGCGCGCGTAAAGCTGCAAACGCTTACCGCTGCTGACATCTTTAACCAGGATGTAGTTTCCGATGTTATTTTTGATTCACAGGAATTGCAAAACGACTCTTTAAAAAACAAAAGCCGCCAGCTTTTTTTAAGGGGAATGGATGTGTATAAAAACAAGAAAGATCCTTCGGGTGCTGTGGAATTATTAAAACAATCCATTTTAACATTTCCGGATGCAAAAACGTATTATGAGCTGGGCAATGCGCTGGTGGATAGTAAAGGTAGCGCCGAAAACTGTCAGCAAGCCATTAACGCTTACAATGTAGCCAACCATCTCGATTTTAAACCACAGTCGATGATCTATTATAAAATGGCAACAGCTTATAACCAATGGCGCGTAAGCGATCAGAACATCAGTGTGGATAATGTGGCCCAACGGCTGAACCAGGCTTTTGCCGGAGGCTTTTCCGATACCACGATGATGTACAAAGATGAGCATCTTGCTTCCTTTGTAAGCACGCCTGAATTTACAAAAATGTATCACGCGCTGGATGTGGAAAAGATCGCAAAAAGCAGTACCAGCGGGCTTTTTAATATGTATAAAAAATCCTTCCAGGAATACAAACAGCCATACGAAATTTCCTTCAAGGATTTTGATGTCAACACCGATCGTCAATCCGTTGATTATGAATTTGCAAAATTTATCCCTGAAATGCAAAACACGTCCTTTGGCAGGGAAGTATCGCACGAATATTTTTATGTGGCAAAAGTAGCGGAAACACAAGCGTATACGGCATTGATCTATTCTTCTGTTTTTATGTATGGCACAATGGATAACATGCAGCCCGTAACCTTCAAGCTGGTAACGTATGATCCGGATGGGAACATTATTACCGCTAAGATCTTTGCCGGACAGTTTTCTGCAGAAAAAATAAAAGTAGGGAAGATCGAGAACAATGAAATTACGTTGCAGGATTACAAACGGATCTGGAAAAAACCTATTGATGAAGTTGCCTTTGAGGATAATGAAGTAGAAAAATATGTGTTGCAGGCAAAAGCAACATTCAGGCTCACCGAAACGGGTGAAATCATGGAAGTTTCGGTTCCTGCCAATTATTCCGACTCTGTTGTAATTGCCAAAAATTAATACGTCTGAAAAAATGTATATGAAAAATATTTTCTACGCCGGAATTCTGTTTATCGCGATCAGCGCTTGTAAAACAAAGGTGGAAACCGAATACAAAGAAGTAACAGCGATCCGTGCAAGCGACCTGTACCGTAGCGATTCCGTATATCAATACATCCAGCGCAATAAAGATAATTACGCAGACCTTGCCAACGATTATTTGAAAAAATCAAAAGCTGCAGAAGAAAACAACCTTGCAATGGCAGTGTATTTTGCAAAGCGGGCGGTTACCTTAGATCCTACGTTAGGAAATTACAAAGCACTTGCAGCAATGCTCGACAAAGCAAAAAAGTACGATGAGCTGGACGAATTATATACACAGTTAACCTACAACTATTTTCCGGAAGGCAAAGATGAAGGTATCTATATTTTCGGAAAACCGGATGAAGATCTGTATCGCGAAATGATGGTTAACCAGCTGCTTGCCAGGGGCACAATTGATCCTGAAACCGTATATGATGCAAAAAAAATGAAACTGAACCTTTCAAAATTAAAGGAAACCGTTTTTGCCGATAAGCGCTTAAAAATCGACATGAGCACACCCGATGCAAAAAATATGCTGCTCATGTTCCTGTCGGAGGAGGAACTGGAAGCATACAACAAATTACCCGGCACTTTTAAAGATTTTTTATCTTCCATAAAAGATGTGGCGCCCGTTTTTGAGATCGACACAAAAGCGGTACACGAATTTAATTATGATGGTTTTAATGGAATTGAAGAATATGATGAAGAATATACAAAGCCAGACATGTCGTATGTTTACCGGAATTTTTTGCCTGAGAAAAAAGGCGACAGGGAATGGTCCTTCCGTTATAATTTTAATCATCTGCTCAATGTAAACGATTCGGTGATCGGTGTGATCTATTCCATTGATTCGTCCGAAACAGCTTGCCCGATTGAGATGCGACATATTTACCACCGCCTGGTAACCTACAACAAAAAAGCAAAGATCATCAGCGCACAAATTGTAGCCATACAATCGGGCGAACAATTAATCACCGCCAGCTTTAACTTCAATAAATTTACCGTAACCGAATCCAAACGTAACTGGAAACATCCGTATGTAAAAGATGATTTTGATAATTACATTACCGGAACCGAAAAAGTAAAAGAAACATCCTATCAAATTCAACCAAACGGAAAGATCACACAGCTTTAAAACCTCTCCGCAGGAGAGTGGCAATACCAAAGCTAAGTTTTTTCTTTGCGTGGTTTTCGCCTCTGCGGGGAAAACAAACACAGCATAACACAGATTTTTTCAGGCATAGTCTTTTGACTCTTTTGTTTTCTTTTGTGGTTCAAAATAAACACAGCATTACACTGATTCGCAGTTTTGTTACTGTTTGTTATCCGTACCAGTAATCCGTAACGAAGTTTTCCTGATCCACCATTCCGCAATAATTAAATTGGGCACCCAGCTTAGCCAGGCCACCAGCGTATACATCTGTACACCGTGCAAGTGAACAAAATAGGGGAGCAGCAGCACATACGTACGTAGCGTGATCGCCGACAAAGTAAGCGCGTAGCTCCTGAACATATAGGCGAGGTGCTTATTGAAATCCCGTTTCAGTATCTGCCGGTACGCCATAAATGTAAAATACCACCACAGCACCGAAATGATCGCGAAGGATGTTTTTGCCGCAAAACCACCGTTGGCATAAAAAGCCATGATCAGCCCCGAAGGCGCGCTTATAAATAAAACCAAACAAACGTAAATTTTTCCCAGCAAGCGGTGTACTTTGGAAAAACGGAACATTAATTTTTTAGAGAACTGGAAAGCACCAAACAACAATACAAACAGGCTGGTGCTGATGTGCGTATAAAAAGCAAGCCGCCATATAGCTACATGCAATACCTTTTGTTTGGTCAGCAAAAAATCAACATCGTAACGGAAAGAAAAATAAGGAAGCGTGATCTTCAGCATTAATAAAAAAAAGAAAACACCCAGGGCAATGAACAACCAGGAAGCTATTTCCTTTTTCATACCAGCGCAATTCCATTCATGTCCGTAGTAAGCACTTCACTCATATAATCAAGAAAAGGACGCATTTTTTTAAACGTATCGTTTACTTCTTTTAAAAATGTACCGCCCAGTACTTCTTTGTCCGTAAATCTGCGGATGAGCGTATATTGTTTGTACCGCAGCAGATCAATATCTTTATGTGAAGCATTAAAACCCTGGGGCGCTGTTTTTACCTGTTCGCCGTGCAGGGTGCCAAATGTGGAAACAAAGGATTTACTTTTTAATGCCTTTCTCAAACCTGAAGCATCATAATCAATTTCATCACGAACGCGTTTCAAATCCTGCGGGTTAGGCCCCCAGAAGCCGCCACCAAGAAATGAATTGCCCGGCTCGATGTGAAAATAATAACTGCCTCTCAATTTTTTGGTCGAACGGCTAAAACTACCGCTCCAGTTATTTTTGTAAGGAATTTTCTCTTTCGAAAAACGCGTGTCTTTATAGATCCTGTGCAGGCTTTTTTTACCGGTTGGTGTTTCAATCTGGTCATGCTTGTTCATTTCCAGCAGCAAGGCATCTGCAAAAGCAATAATGTGGGCATGCTCCTGCAGATACTGTTCCTTGTGTGCGTTAAACCAATCGCGGTTATTATTTTTTTTTAATTGCTTCAAAAACTCCAGGGAGGAAGCGGGTATTTTTACAGTCATTATTTAGCAGCTTCTATTGGAACGATGTATTTTTTATAGTATTCAGTGATTTTGTTCCCGTTTTTTGTTGCAAAATCCAGGTATTGATCATAAAAATCATAATGGAAGCAGGTCACCAGTACATAACAATCCAGGTAGCCGTCTTTCTGCATCCGGCGGGCTTCATCAAGGCTTGGGTCGGTGCTGTTTTTCAGCATTTCTTCCCATGCAAATACTTCCATGTAAGGCGATTGCGTTAGCGCGCTGGTTTTGGTAATGATCCCTTTTTCATTGCAATTGTCCTTGATCTTTGCCATTGCTGCCTGGTAGGCAATCCATGGTCCTTTTGCTTCCAGTTCCTTGTCTGGTTTATAGGTATTCAGCTCTTCTTTGCTGGTATCTTTATTTGCCATTTTATTAGGGAACACTGGGCGGGGCGTCCATTTGATGTCCAGTTTTTTGTTGCTTAAATACGCTGCATCGTCCATGCGCACTACCATGTCCGATTCCGGGTATACTTTCATGGAATTAATGCATTCATCCAGTGCATTTGAAAAGAATTTACCTTTCAGGTACGCATCTGCCAAATATTTGCGCGGCTCAATTAAATTTGGAAAGCGTTCTACTGCTGCTTTAAAAGAGGTGATCGCATCCGTAAAATTATCCATCGCATAATAACAATCGCCTAAATACAGGCTGGCTTTATAAAAATCGGGTTGCTCGTCAAGCGCTCTCTTATAGAGCTTTGCAGCCTGGTCGTAATTTTTCTTTTGAAATTCATCCTCGGCGTTGTTAAAATATTTCAGCGCTTTTTTACTTACTGCCGTATCCACCGGCGGGTCAATAAAATTGGTGCGGATATAAACCGAGCAATTGTGTGCATCTTCCGCCATGAGCGTACCCAGCCTCAATGTATAGATGTATTTATTAAATGCTACTTTCGATGGTTTTACCTTACTCAGCATGTCCATCAAGGCATTGGTCAGCGAATCGCCTCCTTTCACATCTTTTCCGTCCTTATCCTTGGTGGTAACGGTAATGTTTGAAAAAAGGTTGTCCGATTGCTTGCTATCTTTGTATTCCTTATAGCGGATCATGCGTAAATAATCCCAGCCCGAACCGTATTCAGGATGATCATTCAGGATCTTCACAACGTATTCGTCAGCATCGTTGTATTTCCCTTTGTCAACAAGATCCTGCGCTTTTTCCATTTTTTTATCCAGCTTGTTGGACTGTGCCATTAAGCCAAATGCTGTAAACATAAAGCCGAGTAGTAAGATGTGTTTTTTCATAAGTTACGGAATAGTGGTTTGGTTATAATAACGTGTTTAGTGATCACAAGATACAAAAAAGGAGAATTCATTTTTGGCTTGCCAAAATTTTGCTTCCGCGATAGCACACTTATTAAAAGACGCTAAACCGGAAATTTTTCATAAAAATAAAAAACGTTCCCGGGTATGGGAACGTTTTAAAAGATAATATCAAAGATAACAATCCAACATCTGAATTAAGAAAATGCGCAGATCACGCCGCCCATCAAAGCAATGCTTACAATCCAGAAACCGCCGTTGATCGCAACGTATTTGAACCCTTTGCGTTCAAACATTGCATTTACAGCAATTACAGGTGTTGCAAAAAACAACCCGGCAATAGTGCCATGAAAAGCACCGTGCTTGAATGTATGAAAACGATCGCCGTATTTGGTTAAAAAATCCAATGCATAATTATTGATGTCCGATCCTTTGTCCATCACGTTAGGCTCTCCGGCAATGGTCGATAAAAAGCCAAACTGGTGAATTACCAGGAAATTTACCACAATCCCGATAAAAAAGGAACAGAGATAGGTCAATACAAACACCAGCCCCATGTTCATTCCTTTTCCGGTCGCTGTTTCGGGTGTAACGCCGCTGGCTTTCATCCATGCCGTGCCGAATGTTTTTGGATTGTACCACAGGAAACCTATGATTAATGGAATAAGTGCTGCCGCAGCAATAATAAGAAAGTTGACTTTTAATAACATGATTTCTAGTTTTTAAGGTTCAATCAAATATAGAGCGTTTTCTGATTTTAGCAAACAAAAAAAATAAATTCTCCGTATACATTTTCTGCAACCCTTTAAATTCCGTACTTTTGCGGGATTTTTCATTTGAGAATTATATGACGACTGAATTCTTCGACACGGAAGAAAAAAGAACCGGAAAAAAACTGTACGATTACCAGCAGGAGGCGATTGATAAGATCTTCGAATGCCTGCATGAGTTTCCGGAACGCTACAACCTACTTTACCAGCTGCCTACAGGTGGCGGTAAAACTGTGATCTTTTCGGAAATTGCCAAGCGTTATATCCGGGAAACCGGGAAAAAAGTGCTGATCCTTACACACCGCATCGAGTTATGCGCACAAACTTCCAACATGCTCACCGAGTTTGGCGTCAGCAATAAGATCATCGACAGTAAAGTAAAAGAGCTGCCCGACCAGGAAGATCACATTTGTTTTGTGGCCATGGTGGAAACACTTAATAACCGCCTGATCGACGAAAAACTGGAAATGGAAAAGATCGGGCTGGTGATCATCGACGAGGCGCATTACAACTCTTTCAGGAAACTGTTTAAATATTTCGAAAAATCGGTGATCCTCGGCGTTACCGCCACACCGCTCAGCTCCAACCGGAAATTGCCGATGAAAGACACTTACGATCAGCTGATCGTGGGCGATTCCATTGCCACGCTGATCGAAAAACAATTCCTTTCCAAAGCCACCACTTACCATTATGATGTTAACTTAGGATCCCTGAAAGTAGGCATCGACGGCGATTACACCGTGAGCTCCTCCGAGCGCCTTTATACCAATTCGCTGATGCAGGAAAAACTGCTGCTGGCATATGAAGAACGGTCGAAAGGAAAAAAAACGCTGATCTTCAATAACGGGATCAATACTTCCAAACACGTGCATGCCGCTTTTGTAAAAGCAGGCTACGAAATCCGTCACCTGGACAATACCAACAGCGAACAGGAGCGAAGGGACATCCTTTATTGGTTTAAAACCCAACCGGATGCCATCCTTACTTCGGTAGGAATTTTAACCACGGGTTTTGATGAGCCTACCGTGGAAACCATCATTTTGAACCGCGCCACCAAATCACTGACTTTATACCACCAGATGATTGGCCGTGGCTCACGTATTCTTCCTGATAAATCCGAATTTACGGTGATCGACCTGGGTAACAATGCTGCACGTTTCGGGCCCTGGGATTCGTATGTCAACTGGCACGAGATCTTCCGTTCGCCGGATGCCTACCTCAACAGTATCTGGAATGATATTGAAATTGAGCGCCAGTTCGTTTACACGATGCCGGAAGAGATCCAAAGGCGTTTCCGCAAATCGGAGCTTACCGAATACGATATGAAGGCGGTATATGCAAGGGTGCTGCGGGAAGGATTGCGCCCCAAAGCAGCCATCGACCGGTCGATTGAGCAACATGCAGAAATGATATTTGAAAACAGCGGAGATATATTGGAAGCGCGCGAACTGGTGCAGTTACTGGATGGTGATATTGAATACCGTGTAAAACGTTATACGTATTGCCTGGGCTCCAGTACCGATAATTATGTAAAATGGCTGCAGGACGAATACAAGCAAAAATTAAAAGCGCTGCTGGAACGGAAATTTTTAAAAGCAGAAGCAACCGGAGTAAAATTCAATTACGCAGAGCTGCGTTATGAATTTGCGAAAAGGTAAGCCACGGATTCACCGATTTATTTCCCAAAAAAATTCTTGAGAATTTCTTTTTCTAAACATGCATTAATTTTTAGAAGAACGTTTGTTTTTATTATTACCTTACCCACAAAACCGCTATGAAAATAAACAGATTTCCCCTCTTCATAATGGAATACAACCAATCGGGGTTTTAAAACATAAAGAAACTATTATGGGAACATTAAGATTACGAAATTGCACTGTATGGGACGTTCATTATTGGAGAGAGAACGGCAATAGCAAAGCGGTTGCCAAACCGGGAGAAGAAGGAACATACGATTGGGGAGCCACTTACACGCTAGGCGTTAAACGAGAAAATGTTTTGCCGGACGGAAAACATTACCGAAAAGCAGTAAATCAGAGCGGTATTTACTATGCTGTCTGGAATGCTTCCAAACAAAAACTCGATATTCTGTCTGAAAGTGAGGCTAATCTTTACCCCTGGTCCGCTGACAATAAATTTCTTACGAAGTGGATAACAAAACTACCGGACTGGATGAGTGCCCTGGACGGCAGACATTCACTGGATAAATATTCCATCCCCGGAACCCATGACTCCGGTACAAAAGGCACCGGGGCAGGTGATGCCCACACTCAGAACTTTGGAATTTCAGATCAATTAAACGATGGAATTCGATTCCTCGACATTCGATTGGATGGCGTTACGGCGTTTGATAATAAACTTGTAGTGAAACACGGGTGCATCTTGTGTTTTCTCAGTTTCGAAGAAGTCCTCGATAGTTGCAAAAGTTTCCTCGCTGCACATCCCAGCGAAACCATTATTATGCTGGTGAACAAAAGTGGTTGCTTATTTGGCGACATTGAATTGAGATTCAAGTCTTATCTTGAAAAGAATGAATACAAGAATTTGTTTTACCTCGGGGAAGACATGCCTCGTCTGGACGATGTGAGGGGTAAAATTGTTTTGTTCAGACGATTTGAAATTGACGGCTCTGGCAAAATGGGAGTGAACCTTTCAAAAGGTTGGGAAGATAATGAAGCTTTCAGTTTGACAACTCCACAAGGAGTGCGGTTCAAAATTGAAGATCAATACAAGGAACACAATACTCCTAAGAAATTAGTTGCCGTAAAAGCCTGTATAAACAGCGCACTCGTTAACCCAAATGACGGCATCATGTATATCACGTTCAACAGCATCAGTGGTGGACACGGACACACTCCTTACCAATATGCATGGGGAGGCGGTGGCGTAGATCCGATAATGAATCCCAGTCTTGAAACCTTTCTACGCGGAAAGCCTGGAAACCACCGATTTGGCGTGGTGATGCTGGATTACTACAACGATAAAGGTTCTCAAAACGGAATTGTCGAGACTCTAGTGAAGTCGAATGATGGATGAAGAGATAGAAGATTAAATACCTCAAAGACAGAACTGTGCTGTTTATGAATTTGCGAAAAGAGAATAAACCTAAGCGCTTACTTTCTTATTAGAATAAATACCAATGGTAATAATCAGAAGTACCAAAACTAAAGTCGCAACGCACAAATTAACATTGGAATGTTTATCGTTGTACTGGTCGTCAAACGTTCCTTTAAAGCCTTTGAACATCCAACAAACGAACGCACCCAATGGGACAACAAAATACTTCCAAAAATCATTATCCATTTTTCAAATATACAGGATTTCTTCGGGTAAAATAATAATTTAGCTGCTTTTAAACTCCTGTAAAACCAAGCCCGCTTGAAAAAGACACTCAAAATCCTGCTTTATTTTCTACTCGCGGTTAGTTGCCTGTATCTTGGTTTCGTGTTTTTTTATGGCGGTTTCGGTAAAAAAGCACCGGTATATACGTCGGTAGGTAAAAATGAAAAAACGCTTCTTTTTGCACATCGCGGCATGTACCTGTATTATCCTGAAAACAGTATGGAAGGCATTGATGGAGCAAAAGCTCATGGATTCAGAGCTGCAGAAGTGGATATCCGGCGGTCGGCCGACAACCATCTGATCATTTTCCATGATGATAGCTGCCAACGCATCCTGGGTGTTGACAAAATGGTAAATGCACTGACTCTTGCCGAATTAAAGAAATATCCCATCCGGCTGCAGAACGGACAGAAAAGCACATCTTTTATTACCAGCGTTGATGAGTTGCTGGCTGCTGAAAAAGGAATGGTGTTTTATTTTGACATGAAGCTTTCCTCTTTTAAAGATGCGGATGATGTGGTGCAGCTGATCAAAAAGCACGGCTGCGAACATTCAGTGATCCTGGCGAACAGCAATGCTGCTTTTATTTTTTATGTGGAAGCAAAATACCCCAAAATAATGACCGTACTTGAAGGATTTGATACCGGAAAGGAATGGATGTATTATTTTATTCCGAAAGACCTGAAGCCGGATTTTCTTTCCGGATTTTATTCCGCCACAAACGAAGCACATGTCAGCTGGTTAAAAAATAACGGTTTGCTGGATTGCAAGATCGTATACGGAGTGGGTTTGAAAAACTACCGGGCAGCATTAATATCCGGCTTTAAAAACATCCTGATCGATTACGATTCGCTTATGGAGAAAGATCCTCAAATCAAAGAGCTGTTAGAAAAATAAGGCACGGATTCACAGACTTTATTTCAAAAAAAGCTTCTTGCAAAAAATCCAAATTTTTCTGAACCAGGATTTTCCTTTTGGCCTTTCAGAAAGGTAGTTTATAATCACAACATTGTTATAATTATGGGTTATTTGGTTGAACGTACAATTTTTATTTTTCATAAACATTTAACAAGATTAAAACGCGCTTGGCAAATATATAAATCTTATTCAATTATTCATATATCAAGTTGTCTTATAATGTACTGTATTATGTTAAATATAAAAAGCTGTGAGAGAGGATTTTATGATAAGTATGTAAAGTAATACTTTAAATAAATAACCGGGGCGAAAAAGCATCATAAAAGCCCTTAAATTAAGAGGATTTTTAAAACGAAAAACGAGAATGGCTGAGCAGAAAAAGCTACCAAAAGAGGTACAGGAGATTATCAAATTCTACGCTGATTTTCCGCATAGAAATGAGGGTGATTTAATAATGATTTTTACAGGAATGATTCAGGAATTAGTCCCTCTTTTTTCAGATGATCTTTTACCTGCCTGTATAACCGACCAAGCTCTATCGGACGTGAATGTCCGGATTGCAAAAGATTTGCACAGCTGTCGCAAAATAGGTAGGGTAGACGGGATTCTAAGCCGGGAGGCGATTCTTGAAATCCTTTCAAATCCCAATCCTTAACCTTTTTACATTTTGTATTCCAATCAATAAAATTGGGTAATGCTGTTGCTGCGCATCTGGTGATATCTAATTCTTCATTCATCGTATTGCTAAAATACGAAATTAATACAATTTCAAAACTTTAATTATGCCGCCAGACACGAAGGCTGAAAACAAAGCCGTAGCCGTGTAAATTGAATTGTCGGACATCGGATAGAAAAGTCCAATAAAATGCGTTAGGAGTAATAAAACGGCCATTGCTATAAGAATTATAATAATCCTGCGCTTCATTTCTCCTGCCACTGGTATATCCAATAATGAAACAGGAACGTGTATTTAACAACTTTTTGCATTCGACCTCCCATTTTATTGTAAAACGAAACAATTAAAAGACCACCAAGGCCATAACAAAATAAAAGGATCAATCCCATTGTATCGTCTTTTTGTGTGGGTATTAACGATATGAGCCAAAACAGAAATAGTATCGAGGCGCTGCCAATCAAGATACCCAACACGAAGCGGATCAGTAGCTTTATAACTTCCCGTTTCATTTCGTCTTCCCCCAAAAATATTTACTTATTGATGGAAAAAAATAAGATGGAACGTAAATCCAAATTATTACATAGCCCACAAGTATGCACGCTAATTTTAAAATAAAAATGGCATGCATAAAGTCCTGCAAGTAACTATTGCTAACGGACAGATCAGAAAAAATGATTAAGATTAAGCCAATAATGAATGCAGATATTCCTATAAGAATAAATGAATATTGAACTACTTTTTTCATGGGCTAATAAGTCATGTCCTACAGCCCAAAAGGAAGGTTTATAAATAATCAGCGTGGGCTCAGCTATATCGATGTAGTTGAGGCACCTGAGAGAGCCCGTTGCACATAAATAAGCCTGCCCACGCCTTTACGTGAACGGTTGACTTATTCTTGTGCAAGTGTTTGGGAAAATTCTCAGGTTTCCAACTACAAGAATACAGCAATCGCTGTGTTAAAATATCAATCAAATATAAGCCATTTTGATAATACAATCCAAATTCAATGGGATTCGTGTAATTAATTTCGTATTTTAGCTATACGATGAAATACGAATTCGACGAAACAGTTTGCGCTACTATCAATTGTGATAACAAGCATAAGTGGGATAAAAACGAGTTGGCAAACTCTAATGATTGGACCAAGGAGGCTGCGGCGATTCTTTGCGACGACTGCTTAAAGAATTTACATGCTCAAGAAGATTCTGCCGGCTCTCAATCGTTAAGGGTTCGGAGTTTTCTCCAGTTAACAGACGCGGCAAAAAAGTATCTTCAAGGTAAGGGCTAAGCTCTGTAATAAGCTCAATAAAAATTGCAACATACTGGTGTGTTGGCGCATAGATTTGATCACCATAATATTTTATTATATCCTGCGCTTCTTTAGGCAACTTTTCCATTTTTCCTGAATTTAGGTTTGTAACTAAAACACCCAGGTGCGAAGCGCGCGGAGCAAGATGCAAGACAAATTTTCTTCCAAATTTGCATCGCGCGAGAAATATTTAACATAATAACTAATTATAAGATCAAAATATTCCGCTTTGTTTCGACACACCTTTTCGGTGTGGCAAATATATAAACTTTTTGTCTTATAATCTA